>Ga0209062_1000161_pt1 | contig 250894 bp, 231 predicted proteins | sample Coa_R2_2_FD_187158 | JGI IMG/M metagenome (GOLD analysis project Ga0209062, IMG submission 187158) | Surface soil microbial communities from Centralia Pennsylvania, which are recovering from an underground coalmine fire - Coalmine... | ecosystem: Environmental > Terrestrial > Soil >... | reverse complement strand
CCCGACTTCGCGCCGATCGTCTACGCCGCGCCGGTGCAGATGATCGCCTATCACACCGCCGTGCTCATGGGCAAAGACGCCGACCAGCCGCGGAACCTCGCCAAGTCGGTCACCGTGGAGTAGGGCGGCCGCGCTCCTTTTGGGCGCTTGCGCTTCGAATGCAGCCTCGTATTGCAAAACGCGTTACGGCGCCTTATAAGGCCTATCGGAGGCTCATATGCGTCGGACGGCTGCGCGAAAAAAAGAATATCCGCTTTCAATGCGATTGCCTGAGTCGGATATTGCGATCATCGATCGGGCCGCGTCGCTGCGCGGTCGCTCGCGTACCGATTTCATGCGCGACGCAGCGGTGCGTGCAGCCGAAGACGTATTGATGGAGACCTTGCCGATCCGAATGAGTCGAGCTGGCTTCAAAGCTTTCATGAAAGCGTTGTCCGAACCAGCCGCGCCTGTGCCGGAACTGGTTGAGCTCTTCGAGCGCGCGGCGCCATGGGAGACGGGCGGTTCGAAGCCGGGGAATTGAGGCTTGGCCATATCCGGCCCTGAGCCCTTGACCGCGGCGCACGACCTTGAAGGATTTTCTTGCGGCAAACCTTCGCTCGACCGGTGGCTCAAGACGCGAGCGCTGTCCAATCAGGAGAAGGGCTTCACGGCCGTTCTCGTCGTCCACGAGGCGATGCGGGTCGTCGGCTATTACGGGCTTGCGCCGACGGCGATCGCGCCAACCGTAATGCCGCGCTCCATTCGCACCGGGCAGCCGCCCGATCCAGTCCCGTGCCTGCTGCTCGGGCAGCTCGCGACGGATCAGAATTGGATTGGCAAAGGCGTTGGTACGGGCCTGCTCAAACACGCGCTGCAACGCTGCGTCGCCGCGGCGAGCCTTATCGGCGGCCGAGCGCTGATCGTCACCGCGGTTGACCTTGAAGCAGCGGCGTTCTGGCGGCGACGGGGCTTCGTTCCTTCGAAGGACGATCCGCTCGTCTTGTTCAGATCGATTGCGGACATTGCCGCATCGCTTCGGTGAGCCGCCTTCTGCGCTTTGTCTCGCCTCACGCGTCCGGCAAGGCGTACACCGCGCAAGGCGACGCGATCCCGCGCAGCTCGTGCGCTCCGAGCGCGATCAGCGGCGCCTCCGTCTCCGCGGCGAGCGCGCCCGACACAAGCACGGTCTTCTGCAGCGGCCGGCACAGACCCTCCAACCGGCTCACCAGATTGACGGCGGGGCCGATCGCGGTGAAATCGAGGCGGTCGGCGGCGCCGATATTGCCCCAGAGCATCTCGCCGAGATGCAAGGCGGCGCCGAAGGGCAGAGGCGGCAGGCCCTGCCGCTGTCGCTCCTTGTCGAGATGCGCCATGCCGAGGCGGGCGGCGGCGACGGCGCGCAACGCTGCGTCGCAAGCGCTGCGTGGCGCTCCGCCGGCGACCGGGAAGATCGCCAGCACGCCGTCGCCGATGAATTTCAGCACTTCTCCGCCAAAGGCGTGAACCGCGCCGGCGATGCGATCGAACCAAGCGTTGAGGGCGGCGATCACCAGGGCGGGCGGGTTGCTTTCGGAAAGCGCGGTGAAGCCGCGCAGATCGGCGTAGAGCAGGGCGGCTTGGATCGTCTCGCCGATATCGCGCCGCAACGGAGAAACCATCACCCGCGCCGCGCTGCGCCGGCCGAGATAGGCTTCGAGCGCCGCGCTCAATGTGGCCCGCGCCGCCAGCACGGCCAGCGGCGCCGCGGCGAAGCGCGCGGCTCGCCGCAGCTCGTCGACCTCCTCGGATGTGAACGGGCGCGGCCCGATCCAGCTCAGCGACGGGCCGTCGGGCCGAGGCCCGACACTGTCCTCATGCGCGCGGCCGGCGCCGATTCCAGCGAGCCAGCGTCGGCCGGAATCGTCGGATGAGCTCGCCTGGCGGGCGGCGAATCCGCCGGGCGCGAAGCCCAGAGCCTCGATGACCTCGCCGCTCTCCGCCCGCCACAGCCAGGCGCGTCGGGCGATGAGCGGGTGCGGAACGGCCAGCGTCAAGGCGCCGCCGGCGAGCGGCAAGCCGTCCGCTATCAGGTGGGCGCCGAGCTCCGCCAACAGCCTGTCGGCGCCCGGCGTCTCGCAAGCGGCGTCGACGAGCCAGGCGAGAGTCGAGGAGAGTCGCATGGCGCGATCATGGCGTTGACGCGCCGCGCTTGTCACGGCCTATCCTTGCGACCACATGCCTTCGCGCCGACGCGGCCTAGGCACAGCCGTGGAGGCCTTGATGACTGACCCGCTCGTCGTTCGACGCGAGATCCGGATCGCGGCCCCGGCGGCCACGGTTTTCGCCTTCCTGACCGATCCGGAAAAGATCGTGAGCTGGGTGGGCGCCGAGGCGACGACCGAGCCGCAGCCGGGCGGGCTTTACCTCGTCAAAGGCAATGGCGTCGCGCGCGGCGCGTTCCGCGAAGTCGTCCCGGTCCACCGCCTCGCCTACAGCTTCGGCTGGGAGGGCAGCGCAGAGGCGCCGCCAGGATCGAGCCTGGTCGAGATCGATCTCGTCGAGCAGGACGGCGGCACATTGCTGCGTTTGACCCATAGCGGTCTTCCGAACGCATCGCAGTGCGCCAATCACGATCGGGGTTGGGCGCATTACCTGGATCGACTGGCCATGGCGTCCGCGGGCCGAAATCCCGGCGTCGATCGCGGCGTTCCGGCCGAGGAGCGATAGCCGAACCGCGCAAGCGCGGCGCTCAACCCGCCGTCGGCGGCGCGCGTCGGCTCATTGCTCCGATCTCGGCCAGGGGAAGAGCACGGAATGGGCCGAGGCGACTTGGCTCGCCGGCCGTCCCAAGCGGTCGGCCGGCCAATCAGAGCGATTCTCATGCGCCGGATCGCGCTCCACAGCCTTGCGGTACATGTGCCAGGTGGCGTGGCCCAACACCGGCATGATGACGACGAGGCCGAGGAAAAGCGGCAGCGAGCCGATCAATAAGAGAACGGCGATGGTCAGACCCCAGAGCGTCATGGCGGCGGGATTGCGCAGCACAGTCTTGACGGAAGCGCTCACCGCCGCCGCCGCGCCGACATCGCGGTCCAGCAGCAGCGGAAAAGCGACGACGCTGATCGAAAAGGCGAGGACGGCGAAGCAAAAGCCGATGAAGCAGCCGATCAGGATCAACGCCCAGCCGCGGCCGGAGGAGAAGACGTCGCCTAAAAACGCCGTATAGGATGCGGGCGGGATCGGGCCGAAGAGAAGCCCATAGAGAACCTGCGCGGCGGCGACCCACAGCGCGAAAATGCAGAAGAGAACAAAGCCAAGGGCGATGATCGACGGAATCGACGGCGAGCGGATCACTGCGAAAGCATGCCGCCAGGACGTATCGAGGCCGATCTCGCGTCGCCGGCTCATCTCGTAAAGGCCGATCGCCGCGAACGGCCCGACCAAAGCAAAACCCGAAGCGAGCGGAAACAGGAGCTGCAACAGGTTTTCCTGGGACGTCAGATAGGCGAGGACCATGCCGCAGATCGGATAGACCAGCGTCAGGAACACGATATGGGACGGCATGGCGCGGAAATCGTCAAACCCCTTGATCAGCGCGTCCTTGATGTCGCTCGGCGCGACCTTGCGGATGACGGGAAGGTCGGAGCCCAAAGCTTGGCCGACATAGACGTGAAAATTCGTCATGACCAATCCTCCCAGGCGTAACATTTCACTCCGCGAGAAAGCGGCGCCGGTTGAGGAAGGCGCGACGTCTCGCGGCGGCCTTGGCGTCGATCATGCTACGCCGCTCGGGCGGCTCTGTCATTCTGCGCCGCCAAAGCCGCACCCTCGTCTGACGAGGATTTGAACGCTCGCGCCGAGACGAAGGCCGGCCTCGGTTTCGCCAACAACTTCCGGCTCTGTCGAGCTTGGTGTAGTTTGGCGAGGCCGAGAGCGGGCGTCGGCAGGCTTGACGTCCGAGTGTGGTCATGACCCTTGCGCCGAACAAAATCGTCGAAAACGAACCCGCAATATCGGCCCGCAGTTTGGGCGTTCGAGTGCGGACCTGGTTCTTCACCGGCCTTGTCATTTTCGGCCCGGTCGCGGTCACGCTTTACATCGCCTGGTGGGCGGCCGATACGGTCGACAACTGGGTCAGGCCTCTCGTTCCCGCGCGCTACTGGCCAGATTCCTATCTGCCCGTCCATGTGCCGGGCTTCGGCGTTGTCATCGCCTTCATCGGTTTGACCCTGCTCGGCTTCTTGACCGCGAACATCGCCGGGCGGACGTTGGTCAGAATTAGCGAGCGGCTGCTGCAGCGCATGCCGCTCGTGCGCGGCCTCTATCGCAGCGTCAAGCAGATTTTCGAGACCGTCTTCACCCAGGGCGGGAGTCACTTTCGCCGAGTCGGCCTGGTCGAATTTCCGAAAGGGTGCTGGTCGCTGGTGTTCATTTCGGCCGAGCCGGCGCAGGTGATCGCCGGGGCGCTCCCGGCTGGCGAGCACATTTCGGTGTTTTTGCCGTGCACGCCCAATCCGACCACCGGCTTCTACTTTTTCGCGCCGGTGGAGGACGTGATCGAATTGCCGATCACGCCGGAAGACGCGGCCAAGCTGATCATGTCGGCTGGCCTGATCCAGCCCGAGGGGCAGGCCAGGCTGACGGCGATGGCGAAGGCGGCGAAAGAGTCCCGCGCCGCGCCCCACGCCGTGGTGACGAGCGGCGTCGGCGGCGAATGACTGGCGAGACCGGTCCGCAAACGGCGCCGGAGGCGCATTCTCTCACGGCCAAACTCGCCAATGGCGTCGCCATGCCGCGCGTCGGGCTTGGCGTCTATCTCGTCCCGCCCGGCCGCAAGGCGCGCGAGGCGGTCGCCGCCGCGCTCAAGCTCGGCTATCGCCATATCGACACGGCGCGGCTCTACGGCAACGAAGCCGATGTCGGCCAGGCCCTACGCGATAGCGGGCTGCCGCGCGACGAGTTGTTCGTCACGACCAAGCTGTGGAACGCGGATCACGGCTTCGAGCGGACGCTCGCCGCCTTCGACGAAAGCCGCGCGGCGCTTGGTTTTGAGACGGTCGATCTTTTTCTCCTCCATTGGCCTGTGCCGCGGCTGCGGAAGGATTCGTGGCGCGCCTTGGAGCGGCTCTACGACGAAGGCCGCGTCCGCGCGATCGGCGTCAGCAACTTCATGGTCCGTCACTTGGAGGAGTTGCTCGCCGGCGCGCGCATTGCGCCGATGGTCAATCAGATCGAGGTCCACCCGTTCTTTCAACAACGCGAAGTGCGGGCGTGGTGCGCGAAGCATAATATCGCCGTCGCCGCCTATTCGCCGCTGGCCAAGGGCGACGTCGCGCGCGATCCGACAATCCGGAAGGTCGCCGTGGAAGCGGGCGCGACGCCGGCGCAGGTCGCATTGGCTTGGGGCCTTCATCACGATCTGATCGTCTTGCCGAAATCCGTGCGGCTGGAACGGCAGAGGGAAAACCTCGCCGCGACGAAGATACGGCTGACGCCAGCGCAGATCGCCACGCTGGACGGCCTCGACCGCGGCCAGGTGACGGATTGGGATCCGCGCGAGGCCCCCTGAACAATCGCCCGGAGCGGCTTAAATTTCGACCAGGCGGATTGCTACAACCACTTCCGCCAGCTCGGCGGCAGCAGGTCCGTCGGATAAGGGATGTCAGAACCCATTGCGCGCATCAGGATGGCGAAGCCCCAATAGAGGAGCAACAGCGCCGCTCCAAACGCCACGACGGTTATTCGGCCGCTCATTGCGACCTCCGCGTCCGCCCATCGTTAAACTTCAGCCCGATGGTAAATTGAAACTTATAAAGATCAATTTAATAGGTCAATAAATGACCGCGCAAAAGCTGGGGACGCGGCGCCAAGCTTGGCCGAGGAAGGAGAGCGGCTTGCCGATGAACACAGCGCGGAGCCGGCGGCGCGCCGCATGAGCTAAACACCGGCTGATCCGATTTGATAAAGCTTGAATCGTCGGCGGAGGCGACGGCTAAGCGTAGCCGCGACAAGCTGTTGACGCAGCGCATAAGTCTCTCAATCTCCCCCTGTCGCATCGACAAGGGCGTTGCGTATGTCGCGACTTATCCTGGAGGCCGAAAGAACGATCGCCGTCGCGCGTCGTTCGCGCAGCCGCGTGCTGAAGATTCTGGACGCGATTGAAGACGCTCGGAGCTCGATCGCTCGCGCAGAAAAGCAAGGCGCGACCCATATCGTCCTTGCGCTGCCGTCGCTGACTTTACGCGAAGCCGTGATTGCGGGGGTCGCGCTCAATCTCAATCGCCGAGAGAGACGCGACTCGCGCTGATCGGCCGCCGCACGTAAGCTTCCCTGTCGCGCAGCCGCCGTTTCGGCGGACTGTCAAACGCGAACACTCGTGCGAGCGAGCTTATTCGCTGGGCAGCGGCAATTCTTTATCGGCGCGATCCCGAGGAAAGTATCGATCGGCCGCTCTCGTCCGGCGAATAGAGGTCCGGGACAACGTGTTTATGCGCCTGCGGGAGATGACGCCGCCGGCGCGCTTGCGTGGAGAGAAATGCTCCCGCCGCGGCAAGCGCGATCAGGGAGCATCGATGATGAGCACGGTTGAACCTCTGCTCGACACGGTCGAAAGACGGTCGTTTCTCAAAACGCTCGGCGCAGCCGGCGCCGTACTCACTTCAGGCGCGCTTTCCGCGACCGCGTCTCGCGCCCAGGAGGAGAAAGAGGAGAATGGCGGCCTTTCGAGAGGCGACGCCGCGCTGCTGCGCTTCGCCGCCGCGGCCGAAATCATAGAAAGCGACATCTGGTTGCAATACGCCGAACTCGGCGGCGCTCAGGGCGCCGAGCTGCCCGCGCTGGCGGCGAAGCTCATCCCGAATTATCCGCCGACGCCGACCGGCGGCAATCCCGCCTATATCAACGCTCTGCAGCAGCTCGATACGGATATGCCGCAATATATCAGCGACAATACCGAAGACGAACTCTCGCACGAGGTCTTCCTCAACACGTATCTCGCGTTCAAAGGCAGCCAGGGCGTCAATCTGGACAAGTTCCGCACGCTGCCCAGCAGCCAAGCGACCGGCGCGAACAAGAAGTTCGGCCGGCTGACGAATTTGACCCGCCTGAGCGTCGACACCTCATGGTGGACCCGCTACCGCAGTCGGGACAAAAATCCAGATCTCGGCGACACATTTCTTCCCGCCATTCCGACGCTCATGCAAGGCAAACATACCGCTATTCCTCGCACCGACGGCGACGCCACGGCGGACAAGGGTAATTTCATCCAAGCGGTGGCCAACACGGCGGGCTTTCACTTCGCCTGGATCGAGCAAGGCGGGACCAGCCTCTACGCGCAATTGGCGCAACGCGCCACCCATGTCGAAACGCTGCGCGTCTTGCTCAGCATCGGCGGTACGGAGATCTGTCACTTCCAGACCTGGCACGACAAGGCGGGCAACGCCGTGATCCTGGCCAATGTGATCGACCCGGTCACCAACGTATCGGTGATGTTTCCGGATCTGAATTCTGCGTCGCCTCCCCCTCCGCTCGTCCTGGAGGACTTGCAGACCAATCTCATCCTGCCGGAACCGACGGCGTTTCTGAGCCGGCAATTTCCGCCATGCTCCATCATTCGTCCAACCGAGACGAGGGGAGCGGCGATGGCGGCGGCCAAGGCGTTTATCGACGACGGGCTTTTTGACGGCCAGTCCGGAGAATTCTTCGAACTGTTGCAAGACTTGGCGTCGGATGCGGACGCCGCGCGGCGCGGCTTCTGACGCGACGCGCCTCGGCGGGTCTGAAGATTCGGACCCGCCGATTGCGCTTCAGAATAGGCTGTACTGTTTCGCCGCCGCCCGCCTCTCGCGTCGCAAAGGCGCATCCCGGGCGATCAGCTCGGGCGCGATCTCTTGAAGGTAGGGCGAAGCGGGCAAGGCGCGCGCTTCGCCGCGCCAGAAGCGCTGCGCTGCGCGGGTCAGGCACAGCCGGTCCTTGGCGCGAGTCATCGCGACATAGAAGAGGCGGCGCTCTTCGGCGGCCGAGCGCCGCTCGTCGGCCGGCGCCTCGTCGCGAAAAGCGCTCCATGAGAACGGCGTCAGTCCATCTTCGACGCCGACGATGAAGACGACGGCGAACTCCAAGCCCTTGGCCGCATGCATGGTCAGAAGCGAGACGCGGTCAGCCCGGCGGTCATAGAAATCGGCTTCGTTCGACAGCGCGACCAGTTCGCGCCATTGCGCCTCGTCGTCCGCGCCGGCCAGGGCGGCAAGCCAGCGTTTAGCCTCGGCCAGCGCCGCCGCGTCGAATTCGGCTTCGCCGCGAATCTGCCTGGCCGCCGCATCGATCCGCTTCGCCAATGCGCCGGCTTTGCTCGGCTGCTGACTGAGGGCGCGTAACAAAGCGCGCACCGCCGGCTGCTGGGCGATCGGCGCCGGCGAGCTCTTCTTGTGCGGGACGCCGGCTTCGTCCAAGGCTTCGCGCAAGGCCGCGGCTTGCGCGTCGGTGCGATAGAGCACGGCGAAATCGGCGAAGCTCAAGGGATGCGCCGCGTGAGCCGCGCCCTGCCGGTTGGCGGCGAGAAGATCATGGCCGCCGAGCAGGCTCTCGATCGTCGCCGCGACATAGGCCGCCTCGGCCCTCTCGTCGTCGGCGATATGGAGCGCGATCGGCGCCCCGGGCGGCCGCATGACCGTTCTGGCCGCGCTGGCGCCGATCACCTGCGCCGCGGCCGCTGCGATGGCGCCGCTCGATCGGTAGTTGCGCGCGAGGCGGAACGTCGCGGCGCTGGGAAAGTCGCGCGCAAGGCGCTCGAAACACGAAGCGTCCGCGCCGCGGAAGCCGTAGATCGCCTGGTTCGGATCGCCGATCGCGCAAAAGCCCGTTTCAGGGCCGACCAGGGCGCGGATCAGCTTGTACTGTTGCTCGTCGACGTCCTGAAATTCATCGACGCAGACGTGGCGGAAGCGCCTGCGCCATCGCGCCGCGACCGCTGCGTCGCCGGCCAAGAGCTGGGCGGGCAGGGCGACGAGATCGTCGAACTCGACCCAATTGTTGGCCTGATCGATGCGCCGGCAGGCGGCGAGCGCGTCGGCCGTTTCGCCCTCCGCCGTCGCGCCCGTACGCTTGACCAATGACAGCGCCTTCAGCAGGCGCGCCGCCTTGCTTTCGGCGATTTGCATCTCGCGCGCCAGGGCGCTGGCGCGCTGGCGTTCGTCGGCGACGCGGAAATTCGGCGCGAGGCCGATCGCGCCGCCCTCGGCCCGCAGGATAACGAGGCCGAGCGAATGGAAGCTGTGAACGACGCATTGGCCGTTTTCGGCCGGGATGAGCGCGGCGAGCCGTTCGCCGAGCTCCGCCGTCGCGCGCCGCGTAAATGTGACGGCGAGGCACGAGGCGGCGGGGACGCCGCGCTCCAGGACGAGATGCGCGAGCCGGCGCGTCAGCATGCGCGTCTTGCCCGAGCCGGGTCCGGCCAGGACGACGACCGCGCCCTCGATCGCCTCGGCGGCGCGGCGTTGATCTTCGTCGAGGCCGGCGAGAACGCCCGCAGCGGGCGGACCAGGCTCTGCGGCTTTGGGCGCTTCCGCCGATCTTGATTTCGCGGGCTCTCCCGACGAGGCCGAGACCGCCAGACGCCGCGGCGCGGGCGCATCGAACAACAGGCCGCCTTTGGTGAGGCCTCTGAGCTCTTTCTCCTCGAAGAGGCGAATCACGCCATATTCGCCGTCATAGCCTGCTTCGCGGATCACCGCGCCCTTGCGCAAACGCGTCACTGCTTCGCCGAGCAGGGGATCGGCTCGGGTAACGTCCTCGATCGGCGCTTCTTCGAGAATGCTCAGCTCCGGACCCAGCGCCGCGGTGACGCGATCATAGGCTCGCGCGACGCCTCGCGAAGCGGCCCCGGTCGCGAGCAATTCGGAAAGGATTTCAGGCAGCGGCGTCAGGCTGGTCACAGCGCCGGCCGTCGGCGGCGGCGCAGCCTCGTCTTGACGGCGGTCGGCCAAGGTCTCGATCCGGTGGGCGACGCCGACCGTGACCTTGCCGCCGCAAACCGGGCAGCGCCCGTTAAGCGCGATCGTCTCGGTCGGCTCGAGCCTGACGCCGCAGGCGCGATGGCCATCGAGGTGGTACTTGCCTTCTTCAGGGAAGAACTCCACGGTTCCGACATAGCCGTCGCCGGTCTCCAAAGCGCGGCGAATGGCGAAATAATTCGGCTCGCAGGAGAAGCGCGTCGCTTCGCGGCCGAGCTTTCCCGGCGAATGGGCGTCGGAATTGGAGGTGAGGCGGAAGCGGTCGAGCGCCGAAATGCGCCAATTCATCGCCGGGTCCGAGGAGAGGCCGGTCTCGACCGCGAAAATATGGCCGGCGAGATCGCCGTAGCACTCTTCGATCGAATCGAAACCGGACTGTGAGCCGAGCGCCGCGAACCACGGCGTCCAGATATGGGCGGGCACAAGGTACGAATGAGGTCCAGACTCCAACGCGATTTCCAGCAGATGTCGGGAATCGAGCCCGAGAATCGGCCGCCCGTCGGAAGCGATGTTGCCGATGCGGGCGAGGCTCGCAGCGAGCCGGTCCGCAGCCTCGAAGTCCGGCGCGTAGATCAAGTGATGGACTTTGCGGGTCTTGTCGCCCTTCTTGTAGATTGTCGAGATTTCGGTCGACAGCATGAAGCGGATTGGCGCGCGGCAGGCCGGCGGCAGGCTCTTGAAGACGTCCCTTTCGATCTCATCCTTCAGGCGGAACAGGCCGCTTCCGTCCGCGACGAGCTTGTCCTTCAGTTCGGCGAGCCAGGCGGGGTGAACGCAATCGCCTGTCCCAACGACTGAAATCCCCTTCCGCGCCGCCCAAAAGGCGAGATGTTCGAGGTCGAGGTCGCGGCTGGTGGCGCGTGAATATTTGGAGTGGATGTGGAGGTCGGCGTGGAAGGGATGGCTCATTCCGTAGGATTAGCCGCGCGGACGCGAGGTTCAAACCCGCGATCTGAGCCGCGACGCGCTCATCCACACCCGAAACGTCGCATGATGGCTTGGCGCAGCGCGCACATAAAGGCGTGTCGCGCGGAACGAGCTTTCGGCGCTCACTCCGGAAACGCGGCGAGGGCGTCGATCTCGTCGATTGTTCTCTTGAGCAACTCCAGTCGCTGCTCGAAGAGATCCGGCCTCGCGGCGCATTTTTGCAACCAGGCGACATTTGCGTCGCCGCCGACCAGCCGCTGTATCCGATCGTGCAATTGCTGAAGCCAGAATTCCAGCGTTTCGATGCGTTCGGCGTTGGCTCGTTCCGGATCTTTCATCGCGAGTTCAGCGGTTGGCGCTTCAGCCTGAGGACGCGGATCGTTCGTCGCGGGACCGCGTCTCAACTGCTGGATTGCGGCGGTGTTCCTCCGAGCGCGCGTCAGCAGGGCTTCAGCCCGCCGGCCCGGTCGCGACCGGGCAATCGTCGCGGCCGCCCCATTCGGCCCAGGACCCGTCATAGAGGCCGGCGACTTTGCCGCCCGCTTCTTCGGCGGCCAAGGCGAGGATCGCCGCGGTGACTCCGGAGCCGCAGGTCGTGATGACCGGCTTTTTCAGATCGACGCCGCGCGCGGCGAAAGCCTGCGCCAGAGCCGGCGGCGACTTGAGTTTGCCGCCATCGAGGATTTCGACGAAGGGCAGGTTCAGCGCGCCCGGCATATGGCCGCTTTTCAGGCCCGGCCGCGGCTCGGGCGCTTTGCCTTCGAACCGATCCGCGGGCCGCGCGTCGACGACTTGGATCGCGTCGCTCGCCAGGGCCCGACGCACGTCGTCACGCGATGCGACAACGGCGGGATCGAGCCGGGCGACGAATGTCCGCGGCGCGCGAACCGTCTCGCCCTTTTCCAGCGGGCGCCCTTCCTTGATCCATTTCGGCAGCCCGCCTTCGAGGATTTTGACTTTCGCAGCGCCGAAGGCGCGCAAGGTCCACCAGACTCTCGCCGCGGCGTAAAGGCCAAGCGAATCGTAGACGACGATCGTCATGTCTTCGCTGAGGCCGAGCCGGCCCATGGCGTCGGCGAAGGCGGCGGCGTCGGGCAGCATATGAGGGAGGTCGGTCGAGCGATCGGCGATTTCGTCGATGTCGAAGAAGACGGCGCCGGGAATGTGCTTTTCGCGAAACTCCTCGACGCCGCTGCGGCCGCTCGTCGGCAAGTGCCACGAGGCGTCGATCACGCCGAGCCCCGGCTCGTTGAGCCGCGCCGCAAGCCATTCGGTCGAGACGAAATTGTGCAAGCCCATCCGATCGCTCCCGCCGCGGCGCCGTTTCTTGAACTAGCCGCGGCCGCGATAGGGCGCAACGCCCTGATCCGGCGCCCAAACGCCTTTCGGCAATTGGCCGGTCTGCCAGAATACGTCAATTGGTATGCCGCCGCGCGGGAACCAATAGCCGCCGATGAGCAGCCAGCGCGGCTTCAACAGTGCGGCAATGTCCTTGCCGATTCGGACGGTGCAGTCTTCGTGAAATGCGCCGTGATTGCGAAAGCTCGCCAGGTAGAGCTTCAGCGACTTCGATTCGACCAGCCAGCGATTGGGAACGAAGTCGATGACGAGATGGGCGAAATCCGGCTGGCCGGTGACCGGACAGAGCGAGGTGAATTCCGGCGCGGTGAAGCGCGTCACGTAGTCGGCGTCGGGATGCGGATTGGGGACGCGTTCGAGAATCGACGCGGCGGGATGATCCGGGATCATCGACGGGCGGCCGAGATGAGTGAGGCCGCTCGGCGGTTGCGATTTACGCGGCGGTTTTGGCATTGAAGCCCTTGCAAGAAAGCGCCGCCGGCGGAATTCCGCGGCGCGCCAGAGCCTTAGCTCACGGCGCGCGGCGAGGCTATCTTTTCGCGCGCCGATCACACGAAAGCCTTATCCCCACCTTAGCTGCCGGCGGTGCCGGCCTTCCGCTTGCGCGCCGCGCGGCATTAGCCCAAGCCTTGGCTCTGGAGACGCCTGAGAATGACTTTGAAGACGGCGAAAACGCCGGTTCCCTCCTTTGCGCTCGCCGCAATCGGCGCGGCGCTGGTCGCCGCCGGCCTATGGGCCTCGCTCGCGATGACGGCCTGGAGCGGCGCGGCGATCGCCGGCGCGCTCGGCCTCGCGGCTTGGCGCGCCGCCGCGACCGGCTCGCCGGGCTCGCCGATCGAGGTCGCGCTCGACGCCTTCGCTTTCGGGATTTTCGCCGTCGCGCGCAACAACGCGATCGGCTTTTGGCAATTGCCCGGGCCGTGGAAGGATATTCCGCTCTTCAATCTCACCGGCGCGGACATCGCCTACGCCGTCTATCTATGCGGCTTCCTCGCCGCTTTGCTGCTTGGCCGGCGCGGCTTGACCTGGATCGAGTCGCTCGCGCTGATCGCGACGCCCTTCCTGTTCAACCTGCTGATGACGATCGCCGCGGACTGGCACATGCAGGAGCTCGGGGCGCTGTTGACGCCGGGCCTGCCGCTGCCGTTCCAGGCGCAGGTTTTCATCGGCCGCGCCGCGATTCTCTTCATCGTGGCCGAGGCGATGCTCGCCGCTTTTTCGACGCTGCGCATCGGCCGTCCGGCGCTCGATCCGAAGCTGCACGGGCTGTTGATCGTCGTCGCCGGGCTCGCCGCGGCCACGCCGTCGCTCGCCAATTTCGCGCAACTGGCCGGCTTCTCGCCCGTCCTCGCCATCGTCGTCGGCTCGGCCTTCGCCGCGGTCGCGCAGGCGGGCTTGTGGAGCATCGTCTATGTCTTCACCGGCGTCGCGCTCGATTGGATCGGCGGCAAATCGCCGACCTTCGTCTCGGTCTATGGCCATTGGCGCAGCGGTTTGGTCAAAGGCGCGATCTATGGCGGGCTGTTCATGTTCGGCCTGCTCGTTGTGGCGGCGGCGCTGCGCGTCCCGGCTTTCGCCGCCTTCCTGAAGGATAACGCGCTCGTTCTTTCGCCATTCGTCGGCGCGCTCGCCTTTCCGCTCGCCGCGACGATCGTCGGCAGCGCCGACGGGACGCCGCCCTTTTTCGGTCGGCTCGCCGCCGCCTACCGGACTCCGCGCGCTTACGCTCGGGGCGCGGTCGCGGGATTGGGCGCGGCTCTGGCGCTGACGTCGAACCTGCGCGACGCCGACGGCTTGAGTCGGTTTCTTGCGCTGTTCGTCGTCGGCGCCCTCGCTTATGCCGGCGTCGATCTTCTGTTCGATATCGGCCTTATCGTTCGTGGCGAACGTCGCGCCCTCCAGACATGGCGGCTTTACGCGCTCGGCGTCGCATTGGGCGGCCTCGTCGCCGGCGCGCTTGGCTGGTATTTCGACGCGCCGCAGCTCAAAGTCGTCATCGACAAGTTCTGGGCTTACGCCGACGTCAATTACGTCTTGACCGGCCGCGCGCTCAACGACTTCACGACCTATCCGATCTTCAACAAATACGGCGCGATCGATCTCGGCCAGATCGTCGGCGGGGTGCGCCTGTTCTATACCGAGTCGCTCGCCGGCGTGATCAATTGGTCGATCGCCGCGCCGCTGTTCGGCGTCAACTTCGTCCTCTTGAATAGCTTGTTCGATCGCAGCTTGCGGCCGATCAAGGAATTGGTCAGCGCCGCCGGCATCGAAGGCCTCGTCGCGCAGACAGTGCGGGTGATGCGCTGGGGCCTATGGATGGCGCCGATCATCAACTCGTTCTTGCGCCAGCAGCCAGAGCCGAGCTGGTTCAATCAGGACGGGGCCATTCGAACGCTGGTTTCGATGGGTGCCGATATCGGCCTGCCGCCGGCGGATTTCAAAAGCTTCAGCCTGACCGTGTTCCTTGGCCTGCTCGCCTATGATTGGCTGCGCATCCTGATCTGGTTCGATCATATGGGCTTGCGCGTCGCAACCCTGGTCAACCTTACCTTCATCGGCGGCGACCGGGCGGACGAAGCCGCGGCGCGCTATCTCGGCCATGCGGCGCGCACCCGCGTCGTGCCTGACGGCATCCGCCGCTTCGCGACTTGGGCGCCTTTGCTGATCCCGTTCTACATTCCGCGCGGCGCGGACTGGGACCACGCCTGGACCGGGGCCGAGGCGCTGCGCAATTCCGGCGCGCCGCTCCCGGGACCGGTGAACGTCATGCTGGTCGCCTATTGTTGCGCGGGCGCCGCTTTCGCTGCGGCCGCGTTCATCGCCGGCGCCCGCATGCGCGAGAAGAAAGGCGAGCCGGCGCCGGCTCTGGTCGGCGCGCCGCCGACGCTCGGCGAGACGCCGGAAGAACTGTCGCTGACCAACGGCGCGGTCGGCCTCGACATTCTGCGCGACGGCCGCGGCGCGACCTTCGTCACGGGCGAAGAACGCGGCGGCTTTCCGATAGACATTACCCGAAGGCCGCTGGATCCGCTCCAGGCGCGCGGCGTGTTCTTCTACATCCGCGAAGGGGCCGCCGAGCCGTGGTCGATCGGCTATGAGCCGGCGCGGCGAGCGGGCGCCTACCGGTTCGAGGCGACGGCGCGCAACAGCGTCGTGATTGTTAATGAGATCGACGGGCTCGAGGCGCGGATGGAGGCGGGCCCGGACGCGCAAGGCGCGGTTCTATCCTGGCGGCTGCGCTTCAGCGACCTGTCTGGTCGGGCGAGGCGGCTCCGGCTGGCCAGTTTCAGTGAAATCGCCGGCCACGAGACGGGCACCTATATGCGCGATCTCGACTTCGCCGGCATGCATGTCGAGACGTTCTTCGTTCGCGGTCTCAACGCGATCCTGGCGCGCAATCGACTGCTGCGCTCGAAGCGCGCCGGCCGAAGCGAGATGGCCTTCTTCGCAGCTCGGCCGCTCTCCGAAGGCGCCAAGCTCGTCGGCTACGAAGATTCGCGGGCCCGCTTTCTTGGCGAAGGCTCGCTCGCCAAGCCGCAAGGACTGGACGAGGCGCGGCCGCGGCCGCTCGACGATCAAGGCAAGCTATGGACGTTCGATCCGGCCGCGAGCCTCTCCTTCGACATCGAAATTGCCGCCCACGGCGCGGCGGAAGTCGAGTTCATTATCGGACGCGCCGATCATGAAAGAGCCGCCGCCGATCTGATTGCGAGCCGGCTCGACCTGCCGACCATCGGCGAATACGAACTCGCCAGCCGCATCTATCACACCCGCGCCGTCGAGCCGGCGCCGCAGCCCGCGTCGCGCTGGCCCTTCGCATTCTCGAGCGACGGAACGGCGCTCAGGATGACGCATCGCACGCCGCGGCCTTGGGCGCATGTGATGGCCAACGAGCTCGGCGCCGGAATCGTCGTCTCGAATGACGGCGAGGTCTATTCCTTCTTTGGCAACGCGCAACAGAACGGCTTGACGCCGTACCGTTTCGACAGCGTGACGATCCCGCAGCCGGGCCAGGTCGTCTATTTGCGCAATCTCGAAACGGACGAGACGGACTCGGTCGGCTTTGCGCCGTTCCAGCGGGAAGACGCGACCTACGAGGCGGTCTACGAGCCGGGCGTCGCGACGTTCCGGAAGAAGCGTGGCGCGCTGGCTGTGGACTATTCGGTCTTCGCGCCGCCCGGCTTCCGCGGCGATATGCGTCTTCTGTCGCTGCGCAATGACGGCGACAAGCCGCTGCGCTTGCGAGTCGCGCCTTTCTTCGACATCGCGCTCGCCGAGACGCCGAACGCGAGCAAGGGTTTGCTCGCCGTAGAACGCGTTGGAAGCACGCTGCTCTTTGAAAATCCGCGCAACGATTTCCAGCGCGGGATTGCTTTCGCTGCGACAAGTCTCAAAGACGCCGCGATCGAGACGGTCCGCAAGCGCTTTTTTGGCGGCGCAGGGCGCAACATCGCCACGCCGGTCTTCGTCGAGACCGGGGCGTCCGACGCTTCGCAACCTGACGACGGCCGGAGAGTCGCCGCCTTTGGCCGCGACCTCCAGCTCCGGCCCGGCGAAGAGATCAAAGTCGCGATCGCTTTTGGCCAAGAAACGGACCGCGCCGCCGCCATCGCGGCCGCGGGCAAAGCCGAGGTCGCCGAGGTCGAGGCCGCGCTCGCCGCGACGCGCCGATTTTGGCGCGAATGGCTGAATCAGGTCCATGTCGAGACCAACCGCCCCGACTTCGATCGGCTGGTCAATACGTGGCTGCCGTACCAGGCGATCGCCTCGCGCCTGTTCGGCCGGGTCGGACCCAACCAGCGCGGCGGCGCCTTCGGCTACCGGGACCAGCTCCAGGACGTCTTGCCGCTCGTCTTCATCGAGCCGCGCCTGACCCGCGCGCAGATCGTGCTGCATGCCGGCCAGCAATTCCTCGAAGGCGACGTGCTCAAATGGTGGCATCGGGCGCCGGACGGCCGCACCGGCCTGGGCCAGCGGACTAAGGCGAGCGACCCGCATCTTTGGCTGCCCTATGTCGCGACCCGCTATGTCGAGGCGACGGGCGACCGCACCGTGCTCGACGAAAAGACGCCCTATCTCGAAGGCCCCGCCGTGCCGGATCACGAGGACACCTCGGTGATCGTCCCGCGCGCTTCGCGCGAAATCGGCTCCGTCTATGAGCATTGCCAGCGGGCGATCGATTACACGCTTGGCCATATGGGCGAAAACGGCCTGCCGCTGCTCGGCGCCGGCGATTGGAACGACGGCATTGACGGGCTCGGCCGCGAAGGCCGCGGCACGAGCGTCTGGATGGGCTTCTTCTTCTATGACGTGCTCAATCGCTTCACGCCGCTCGCGGCCGCGCGCGGCGACAAGGCCTATGCCCGCAAATGCGACGACGCCCGCACGGCTTTGCGCGCCGCGCTCGAAATCGGCTGGCGGGGGACGCATTACGCGCTCGACTTCGCCGACAATGGCGAAGCGCTCGCCATGCCGAACGCGATGACGACTGGCTGGCCGGCTTATTCCGGCGCGGTCGATTTCGATCGCGGCCTCGCCGCGATCGAAGGCGGCCTCAAGGGGATCGAACGGCCGGATCGCATCCTGCTTACCGAGAAGCCGTTCTTCGAACACTCCTCGCCCTATCCCGGCCGGATCGTCGATTACCCGCCAGGCGTGCGCGAGAATGGCGGCCAGTATAGCCACGGCGCCTCATGGATCGTCGACGGCTTCGTTCGGCTTTCGGAAGAGGCGCGGGAAGCGGGCGATCGCGACGAGGCGGCGCGGCTGCTCGGCCGCGCTTTCGAGATTTTCGAGAAAATATCGCCGCTCGGCAAAACCGATCCTGACCGCATCGCGCGCTACGGCCTTGCGCCGAACCAGCAGCCCGCGGACATTTACGACGGCTACGGCCATGACGGGCGCGGCGGCTGGTCGTGGTACACCGGCTCGGCGGCGCGCATGCTGTCGGCGGCCTATGCGATCCTCGGCCTCAAGATGGAGGACGGCGAGATCGTCGTCTCGCCGGGATTGTTCGAGCCGAAAGGCGGCTTGCAGGTCGTGGAATTGCGGGCCGGCGGGCGCGAATGGCGCCGCGCCAAAGCAGAGGTCGCGGCGTCGTAAGGGGACAATAGGCCTCGACGCCGGCAGCCCGGCGCACGCGTCCGCGCCTCAAGTCCCCGGCTGCGCCGCGGGATAGTTGCGCAATCGCCGCGCGCGGACGCCGTCCAGCCATTGCCGGCCGTTCCGGATCCCCGTCTTGTCGCCCGGACGCGGCGCAAAACATCCCTTAAGATAGACCCTACCCGCGGACGATCCAGTTCGCGGGCTGAGAGGGGATCATCATGACGAAAGGTCGCGCTATGGGCGCCGTTGCGGCGCTCTCGCTGGTTTGCTTTGGTTTCGCCGCCAGTTCCGTGCACGCGGCGCCGAGTTCGAACCGCGCCTGGGTGTCGGGACACGGCGTCGACCAGGCCAGCTGCGGCTCGCCTGCCTCGCCATGCCGCACCTTTCAATACACGCACGACAACGTCATCGCCCCAGGCGGCGAGATCGACGTGCTCGACCCCGCTGGCTATGGCGCGGTGACGATCACGAAAGCGCTCAGCATCGTCAATGACGGCGTCGGCACAGCCGGCGTGCAGGCGGCGTCGGGCGACGCGATCACGATCAACGCGGGCGCGAGCGACACCGTCACTCTGCGCGGCCTCAACATTGACGGGCTCGGAACTGGTTCGAACGGGATCGTCTTCAACTCCGGCGGCAGCCTGACTGTGGTCAACTGCGTCATTCGGCATTTCTTTGGGCAAGTGACGACCGGCAACGGCATCCTGATCCAGCCGACGTCCGGCCCGATGAACTTTCTGATTTCGAACGTGATCGTCTCGGACAATAGCTATGTCGGCGTCTATTTTTTGCCGACAAGCGGAACGCCCAGCGTCACAGGGGCCATCGATCATGTCATCGCGACTAATAGCTCGTACGGCATCGAGCTCGACCCAGCCGTTGGCAGTTTGACTGCTGCGATAAGCAACACCGTCGCCAGCAACAATTTCGGACGAGGCATCGGGGTGTCGCCCACTACCAGTGGTCGTGTGGTCGTGTCCATCGACAATTCGACGATAAGCGGCAACGAGACGAGCGGCGTCTATGCCGGAGGTGCAGCGATCGTGCGGATGGGTCGCACGGTAAGCTCATCAAATGGCTTCGGCGTCTATAACAGTACCTCGGGAAATACGCTCTATACCTATGGCGACAACCGCATCAACGACAACGGGACGGACGTCGCCGGAACCGGCGTCTTGAATATCACTGGGCCGCGATAATCGGCTTGTCTCGAGGGCGGACTGAAAGATTCGGTCCGCCCTGCCTTCTCCCGAAGGGGCGGGGCGACGTTAGATCGTCTCGATCCCGGCCAGGCTCTTGCGCGCCCGGTCGATCGCGGTCGACAGCACTTCGGGACTCTGCGCGCCGGGCACGCCGAAACGCGAGGCGACGATGAAGAACGGCACGCCGGTCACGCCGAGGCTTTGCGCCTGGGCGATTTCTTGGCGCACCTCCTTTTCGTCGACGTTGTCGGCGAGGCGCTCCTCGACGTTGTCGGCGTCCATGCCGGCTTGGCGCGCGACCTCGACCAGGATCTTGCGATCGCCGATGTCGCGTCCCTGCTCGAAATACAGGCTGAACAATTTCTCGACCACCGCGTCCTGAACGCCGGCCTCCGCCGCCCAGCGGATCAGGCGATGGGCGTCGAGCGTGTTGGGGGCGCGTTCGATCTTGTCGAAAGCATAGGCGATGCCTTCTTCCGCGCCCAGCGCGCGCAGGCGATCATGGACCTGCTCGAGCCGGCCGTCCTCGCCGAACTTCTTGCGCATATAGTCCTTGCGGTCGAGGCCGTCCGGCGGAATTGTCGGGTCGAGCTGGTAGGGCCGCCAGCGCACTTCAATGTCGCCCGGCTCCTTGACCAGGGCGCGCTCGAGGCGTTTCTTGCCGAGATAGCACCAGGGGCAGACGACGTCGCTCACCACGTCGATCGTCAGAGCTTGGCTTCTCTCGGTCATCTCGCGCCTCCATTCGCGCGTGAGGCGCGAAGAGCTTCACTGCGCCTTGCTCCATAGGGAATCAAGAGCGACGCCGAAGAGAGGCGTTTGTTCCGGCACGCCGATTTTGCTCGAATAGGCGACCCATTGGTCGGGCGCGTAGAACAACGGCACGACGTAGAAGCCGGAAATGAGCAGACGGTCGAGCGCGCGGACCGCGGCGACGAAATCTTCGCGACTGTCCGCCGCCAGCATCTTGTCGATCATCGCGTCGATCGCCGGCGAGGCGACGCCGCAAATGTTGTAGGCGCCCGGCATATTGGCCGAAATCGAGCCCCAGCGCGCGCGCTGTTCCGCGCCCGGCGAAGGGCTGGCGGTCCAGGCGGCGATCATCATATCGAAATTGAACGCGGTGCGTCGGCGCTGATATTGCACCTCGTCGACCAGCCGGACGTTCGCGGAAACGCCGATCCGGGCGAGGCTTTGCGCATAGGCGGAGGCGAGGCGCTCCTCCTGGCGATCCTTGACCAGAATTTCGAAGGCGAGTCGCCGGCCGGCGGCGTCCGCCAGCGCGCCGTCCTTGATCGCGTAGCCGGCGCCGCCGAGTTCGTCCAAGGCTTTGCGCGCGACATCGCGGTCGCGGCCGCTGCCGTTCGAGACCGGCGGCGCCCATGTTCCGTCCATCACGTCGGCCCTCGCCGCGCCGGGAAACGGCGCGAGCAACGCCCGCTCTCGGGCGGAAGCCGGACGTCCCGCGGCGGACAATTCGCTATCGTCAAAGAAGCTCTTCGCGCGCCGATAGACGCCGCCATAGAACTCGGCGTTGATCCATTCAAAGTCGAACATCATGGCGAGCGCCTCGCGCACGCGCGGATCGGCGAAGATCGACCGCCTCGTATTGAAGGCGAAGCCCTCCATGCCCTTGGGCAAGCGGATCGGCAGCGTTTTTTTGACCACGCGGCCGTCGCGCATGGCCGGGAAGTCGTAGCCGTTCAGCCACAGCGCCGGATCGGTCTCGACGCGGAAATCGTAGAGGCCGGCCTTGAAGGCCTCGAACAGCGAGGCGGCGTCGCGATAATAATCGATGTCGATCTCGTCGAAATTGTAGAGGCCGCGCATGATCGGCAGGTCTTTGGCCCAGTAATCGGGATTGCGCTTGAGGATCAGCCTTTGGCCGGGCTGGACCTCGGCGACCGCGTAAGGGCCGGAGGCGGTCGGGAATTGCAGCGTCTGGTCGTCGAAATTCTCGGCGTCCGTATGCGCTCTCGAGAGTACGGGCATCAGCGCGAGGGTCAGCGGCAATTCGCGATCCTCGGCGCCGGTCAGATCGAAATGCACTGTCAGGTCGTCAGGCGTGTCGATGTCTTTGACCGCGTCATAGGCGGCGCGCTGCTGCGGGCGGCCCTTTCGCTTGAGGAGGTTGAAGGTAAAGGCGACATCGGCCGCGGTGATCGGCGAACCGTCCGAGAACTTGGCCCGCGGATCGAGGTGAAAGACGACTTGATCCCGCGCGGCGTCGGTCTCGATCGATTTGGCGATCAGCCCGTAGAGCGTGAACGGCTCGTCGGCGGAGCGAAACATCAGCGACTGGTAGACATTTCCGATCAGGCCTCGCGCGGTGCTTAGCGCCTTGACGTTGAAAGGATTGAGGCTGTCGAACGCGCCGAGGTAAGCGAGCCGCAAGCGGCCGCCTTTGGGCGCGTCGGGATTAGCGTAGGGCAGGTGGGCGAAATCGGCCGGCAGGGCCGGCGCGCCGTGCATGGCGATGGCGTCGGACCGCGCTTCCGGCGCCGCGGCCTGCGGGGCTGCGGGCGCTTCGGCGACGAATGCTAGCGCGGCGAGCGCCGCCAATCCCCGTCCGACCGATTTGAGATCCATCCGCCGACCATAAGGAATGGGCCCCATCGCGTCATGCGCCGTCCGGGGGGCGCGACTTTGCGTCGCCGCCGCCCTGGGCGGAAGAATTCTTGTTGGATTTTAAGGGCCAATATGGAAAGAGGGCGGCCGGACGGCTATGCGCCCGCCGTTCTCCGGCCGCATTGTCGCTCCAAGCAACGGCGCGTTTCTCAGAGCGATGGGCGGCTCTTTAACGAGCGGCGGCGGAAGTTAACTCGAAAGGACCCGTGATGACGTCTCTTCTTGGGCGCTGGGGCGCCGTGGCTTTAGCCGGCGGGCTGGCGGTGGCGGGCGGCCCGGCTTGGGCGCAAAAACCGGCCCCGCCCGCGCCGACGGCGCCGGGCCAGGCCGCGCCGGCGCAACAGCAGCAAGGCCCGGTTAAGCTTGATCTCCAGCCTTCGCAGGCCAATTGGACCAAGATCTGCGGCAAGGATCAGTCCAACCAAAAAGAGGTCTGCTACACGACCCGCGATTTCGGCCAAGGCGCGGACCAGCCGCCGACGCTGGCGGTGGCGATCTACCAGATGTCGGGCGAGGATCGGCGCATCGCCAGATTCCTGTTGCCGGTCGCCTTGATGCTGCAGCCGGGCTTTCGCTTGATCATCGATAAGGGCGAGCCGATCGCCGGCCATTTCGCGATCTGCTTCCCCAATGGCTGTTTCGCCGAAGCCGACCTCAACGGCGCAGCGATCGCGGCTTTGAAGAAGGCGCAGACGGTCAGCGTTCAGGTCCGCAATCAGGTCAACAACGAAGTCACCTTCAATGTGCCGATGAAGGATTTCGCCGCCGCTTTCGACGGCCCGGCGGTCGATCCGAAAGTGCTGGAGCAGCAGCAACAGGAATTGCAGAAGCAGCTCGAAGAAAAGGCCAAGCAGCAGCGCGAGCAGCTCGAGAAACAGCAGCAGAGCTCGGCTCCGGCTGCGCCGGCGAAGTAGTCCAGAGCAAAGCGACGCGCTTAGCGATCGAGCCGGCTAAAGCCGGCTCGATTCTTTCCGAGGCGAGGGCGCCTCGCTCACGGCGAAGCGACGGAGGGATGGCGCGCGCGGGTCAACTAGCCCGCGGGGCGGCGCGCATGCGATAGAGGCCGTCGGAGGCTCGCTCGAATATCTCTTCGACCTGAGGATGGCGGATCGGCTCGCTCGAATCGTCCGGCAGCAGATTCTGCTCCGAGACATAGGCGATATATTGCGTCTCGGCGTTTTCGGCGAAGAGATGATAAAAGGGTTGATCCTTGGACGGCCGCACCTCGGCCGGGATCGATAGCCACCATTCCTCGGTGTTGGCGAAGGTCGGGTCGACGTCGAAAATGACTCCGCGGAAGGGATAGACGCGGTGCCTGACGACTTGACCGATGCCGAACTTGGCGACGCGGGCTTTCATGAAAAGCAACTCGGCTGGAGCCTCACGCCGCTCCGGCGCGCAGCGGGCAAAAAACGCTTGCCGACTCTCGGTTACGCGCGCCGCGCCGATCTGTCAATTCATCAAAAGGTTCAAGCGGATCGGCAGGCGCTCTCGACATTCGCTTTGAGTGAAAACGGCCGGGCCTCTCGCCGCCGGCGTTGCGCCCGCTGACGTCGCAAAAGGTTGAAAGCCCATAATCGGGAACAAAACGGGTCTAAAGGCGATTTTTCTTGACACTTCGACCTATTGCCGATGGATTCTACATTAGAATGTGACTTATTGACCTGACCGGACGCGTTTGAACGTCCGGCCGAGAAGAGACAAACGGGAGGCGGGCGGCCAGACTTCCCGGGGAGAGTTGTTTGAAGGCGACCGACGTCTCCCATCCCGATTACTTCCATAAAGTGGTCGATTGTCAGTGGGCGTGTCCGGCGCACACGCCCGTGCCCGAATATATTCGGCTGATCGCGGCCGGCGATTATGTCGGCGCCTATATGATCAATTGGCGGTCGAACGTCTTTCCCGGCATTTTGGGACGAACTTGCGACCGGCCTTGCGAGCCGGCCTGTCGCCGCGGCCGGGTCGAGGAGGAGCCGGTCGCCATCTGCCGCTTGAAGCGCGTCGCCGCCGATTACAAGGGCGACATCGCGCCGTTGCTGCCGAAGCCGCCGCAAAACCGCAATGGCAAGCGCGTCGCCTGCATCGGCGCCGGGCCGGCTTCGCTGACGGTCGCGCGCGATCTCTCCCCGCTGGGCTACGACGTTGTCATTTTCGACGGCGATCAGAAAGCCGGCGGCATGATGCGCAGCCAGATCCCAAAATTTCGCCTGCCCGATTCGGTGCTCGACGAGGAGGTCGGCTATGCGCTCGGCTGCGGAGCGACCTTTGTCGCCAACCGATGGATCGATAGTCTGAAGGGGCTGCTCGGAGAAGGCTACGACGCGATCTTCGTCGGCAGCGGCGCGCCGCGCGGACGCGACCTCGATCTTCCTGGTCGCAAGGAGGCGGCGGCCCATATCCATATCGGCATCGATTGGCTGGCCAGCGTCTCCTTCGGCCACACGACGAAGATCGGGCGCCGCGTCGTCGTCCTAGGCGGCGGCAATACGGCGATGGATTGTTGCCGCTCCTCGCGCCGACTCGGCGGCGTCGACGTCAAGGTTGTCGTTCGCTCCGGCTTCGCTGAAATGAAGGCGTCGCCCTGGGAGAAGGAGGACGCCCTCCGCGAGGGCATTCCGATCCTGAATTATCACGTGCCCAAAGCTTTCATCCAGGACAACGGACGCCTGCTCGGCGTCGCCTTCGAGAAAGTCGCGGCGTCGAAGGACGACAAGGGCGCGCGCGTGCTGACGCCGACCGGCGAACCGGAGGTTGTGGTCGAGTGCGACGACGTGCTGATCGCGGTCGGCCAGGAGAATGCGTTCCCTTGGATCGAAAAGGACGCCGGGATCGCTTTTGACCGCTGGGGCATGCCCAAGGTCGATCCGCTCACGTTCCAGTCGAGCCGGCCTGACGTCTTTTTCGGCGGCGACGCCGCGCTCGGGCCGAAGAACATCATCACCGCGGTCGCGCATGGCCACGAGGCGGCGATCTCGATCGACGCCTATTGCCGGGGCGAAGACGTGCGGCTTCGGCCGCCGCCCATGACCAATCTCGTCAGCCAGAAAATGGGCATCCATGAATGGTCGTACGACAACGCGATCACGGTAGACCGACGATTCAAAGTGCCGCATGCCGAACTGGCGATCGCGCTGAAGAATATTCGCGCCGAGGTCGAACTCGGGTTCGATCCGAAACTTGCGGCGGCGGAGGCGCAGCGCTGCCTCAATTGCGACGTTCAGACCGTCTTTTCGGCGCCCGATTGCATCGAATGCGACGCCTGCGTCGACATCTGCCCGGTGGACTGCATCTCGTTCGTGCCGAACGCCGACAGCGAAGAGCGCCTTCGCGCTTCGCTCAACGCGCCTTCGACCAATCCCTCTCAGGCGATCTATGTCTCGACGCCGGTCAAGACCGGCCGGGTCATGGCCAAGGACGAAGACCTTTGCTTGCATTGCGGCCTTTGCGCTGAGCGCTGTCCGACCGGCGCCTGGGACATGCAGAAATTCACGCTGGACATGGCGCAGGCAGGGACTTCATGCCAATCCAGAGCGTAAACGACTTTGTCATCCGCTTCGCCAATGTGAACGGCTCAGGCTCGGCGAGCGCCAATCTCCTCTTCGCGCGCTCGATCTTGCGCATGGGCGTGCCGATCGCGCCGCGAAACATTTTTCCATCCAACATCCAAGGTCTGCCGACCTGGTACGAAGTCCGCGTCAGCGGCGACGGCCATTTGGGCGCGCGCGGCGGCGCCGACTTCGTCGTCGCCATGAACCCGCAGACCTTCGCCAATGACGTCAAGGCGATCGAGCCCGGCGGCTATCTCTTCTACGATTCGTCGCGCTACGTGCCGCCCGCGCAATTGCGCGACGACATCGTCGTGCTCGGAATGCCGCTGACCGAGATTTGCACGAAAGAATATCGCGATGCGCGCCAGCGCCAGCTCTTCAAGAACATCGTCTATGTCGGCGCGCTCGCGGCTTTGCTCGACATCGAGATCGCGACGGTCGAGAAGCTGATCGGCGATCAGTTCAAGGGAAAAGAGAAGCTGATCCAGCCCAATTTGCGCGCTCTGCGACTCGGCTATGAAGACGCGAAGCAGCGCTTCTCGTGCCCGATCGGCCTGCGCGTCAAGCGCAGCGACGCAGTCGGCGACCGCATTTTGACCGATGGCAATTTCGCCGCCGCGCTTGGCGCGGTCTATGGCGGCGCGACGGTCTGCGCATGGTACCCGATCACCCCGTCTACGTCGCTGGCCGAAGCCTTCGAGAAGAATTGCGCGCGGCTCCGGGTCGATCGAGAGACCGGGGAGAAGCGTTACGCCATCGTCCAAGCCGAAGACGAGATCGCCGCGATCGGCGTCGTCGTCGGCGCCGGCTGGAACGGCGCCCGCGCCTTCACGGCGACCTCCGGGCCCGGAATTTCCCTGATGCAGGAATTTCTGGGTCTTGCTTATTTCGCCGAGATTCCGGCCGTGATTTTCGACGTGCAGCGCGGCGGGCCGTCGACTGGCATGCCGACCCGCACTCAGCAGTCGGACGTCATCTCCGCCGCTTTCGCCTCGCATGGCGACACCAAGCACGTGCTGCTCTTTCCCGAGGATCCGGGCGAAGCCTTCGAATTCGGCGCGCTCGCCTTCGATCTGGCGGACCGGCTGCAGACGCCGATCTTCGTCATGCTCGATCTCGACATCGGCATGAATTCGCATCTCTCGGCGCCGTTCCGCTGGGACGATTCCCGTAAATACGACCGCGGCAAGGTCATGTCCTTCGACGATCTCGAATCGGGCAAGGATTTCGGCCGCTATCTCGACGTCGATGGCGACGGGGTTCCGTACCGCACAATTCCAGGAACGCATCCAACCCGCGGCGCATTCTTCACCCGCGGCACCAGCCGCGACCGCTACGCGAAATACACGGAAGAGGGCGGACCTTACGTCGAGAATATGGACCGGCTCGCGCGCAAGTTCGACACGGCGCGCAAACTTGTCCCTCGGCCGGCGCTGCGCAAAGCGGCGAAGCCGACGCGGATCGGCGTCATCCATTATGGTTCGACGGCCCCCGCCATGGAGGAAGCGGCCGAATTGCTGGCGGCGGAAGGCGTGCATATCGACGCGCTGCGCCTGCGCGCCTTTCCTTTCGGCGCCGAAGTCGGCGAGTTCATCGCCGCGCATGAGCAGGTCTTCGTCGTCGAGCAGAATCGCGACGCGCAGATGCGCACGCTGTTGATCGCCGATCTCGGCGTCGACCCGGCCCAATTGGTCGCGATCCTCCATTACGACGGAACGCCGATCACCGCTCGTTTCATCCGCCGCGAAATCGCCGATCGCTCGCGCGGCTTCGCTGCGCCGTTGACCAAAGAGACCGTGTCGTGAGCTTTCTGCCCAAGCCGAAATTCCATCACCCGGCGCTCGCCGTCAACGCGCTGGGCTTCACCCATCGCGACTACGAGGGCGCGATTTCGACGCTCTGCGCCGGCTGCGGCCACGATTCGATCAGCGCCGCGATCATTCACGCCTGCTACGAACTGTCCCTGCCGCCCCACCGCATCGCCAAACTCAGCGGCATCGGCTGCTCGTCGAAGACGCCGACCTACATGCTGGGCCAGAGCCATGGCTTCAATTCCGTCCATGGCCGAATGCCGTCGGTGCTGACCGGCGCCAATCTCGCCAATCGCGATCTGATCTATCTCGGCGTTTCCGGCGACGGCGATACGGCTTCGATCGGCCTAGGCCAATTCGCGCACGCCATGCGGCGCGGCGTCAACATGGTCTATATCGTCGAGAACAATGGCGTCTACGGCCTGACCAAGGGCCAATTCTCGGCGACGTCAGACCGCGGCTCGAAGAGCAAGAAGGGCGTCGAGAATCTCGATTCGCCGATCGACCTCGTCGCACTGGCCGTGCAACTCGGCGCGACGTTCGCCGCGCGCAGTTTTTCCGGCGACAAAGCGCAACTCGTTCCTCTGATCAAAGCGGCCTTCGAGCATCGCGGCGCCGCCTTTATCGACGTGATTTCGCCCTGCGTCGCCTTCAACAATCACGACGGCTCGACCAAAAGCTTCGACTATGTTCGCGAGCACAATGTCGCCCTGAATGCGCTGGACTTCATCACCGGCCGGTCGCCGATCGAGATCGATTATCCCGAAGGCGCGGCCGAGCGCGTCGCTTTGCACGACGGGTCGACAATCACCTTGCGCAAACTGGCCGACGACCACGATTGGCGCGACCGCGCCGCGGCGCTGGCGGCGCTCGAGAAGCATCGCGCCGAAGGCGAGATCGTGACCGGGCTGATTTACCTCAACGATGAGCCGGTCGATCTGCACGCCCGGCTCAACACGGCGAAGAAGCCGCTGAACGAAATGGGCGAAGCCGAGCTTTGTCCGGGAGCGAAAGCATTGGCGGCGATCAACGCGTCGCTCCGATAATCGGCGCGCCGGCTCGATTTCATTAGCTTCGATAGATTCGACAAGGGCGCCGTATCGCGCAGTCGCGATCGTCGCCGGCTGCAAGGCGGCGAGGCCGGCGCAGCTAATTCAGCGACCTTGACCGGCAATCCGGCGGCCGAAAGCCGACGACGCGCTCGAAGACGCGCTCGACACCGTCGCGCTCCTGACGGGCGACCGTACCGAGCCGCGCCTTGACGTAATTGATCACCTCGGTCATGTCGCCGCCATGCTGGAGGACGGCTTCTTCAAAAATCTTATTGATACGATTCACGGCGTCTTCAGGAGTCATGGGTTACCTGCCTGGGACGGTTGCACAATCGTGAGCAAGGGCTGTTCAAAATCACGTCTTCCGGGAACGCGCCAACTGACCGATGCTTCCGCATGTTCGTCCTTCACGCAGCATCCGTCCATGAGCGAATCGATGATTCACAAATCGGACAATGCCATTCGCGTCGCCGTCGTCACGAATAGCGAGCAACTCCTGCATGCCCAAGCGGTGCGCAGCATTTGCTTCATGGAGGAGACCGGACTCCCGGCCCGCCGCGTGTTCGACGGCAACGATTTCCAAGCGACGCACATCGTCATCTATCATGACGATGAGCCGATTGGCAGTTCCAGGATACGTTGGTTCAACGGCTTTGCCAAGATTGAGCGGACCGGCTTTCGTAAGGCTTATCGGAACGTCCGCGTACTGAAGCAGACCGCCGATTTCATCTTCGACCATGTGGCGCGCAAAGGGTATCCCCGCGTGATCACGCTCGCCGAGCCCAAATACGCGGCGGTCTGGACCCGCATGCTCGGCTTCAAACCGCTCAACGATCGGCCGCCGACACTCTCGGGAGACGGCGAGCCGTTCATCGAACTCGTCAAAGAGTTGACGGTGCCGAGCGACGCCATTTCGATCGACACCGACGCCGGCATGCTCTTCCGCGTGGAAGGCTATTGGCAAATACCGAGCGCATTCGAGGGCGGCGGGGGCTGAGGGCTAATCGAAATAAGGCCTTGGCGGACTATCAGCCCTCGCCGGCCTCGGAACATTCTCGTCTCTAAACACGAAGCGCCGCGGCGACCTTGGCGCTCGCCTTAATGGCCCATCGGCGCGGCGAGGACTTGGCGATGCTGCGCGCCGAAATCGGCGCGCATGTCGCCCGCGCGGCGCCTTTCTTTTTGGCCGGCTGTCGACACGGCGATCAATGATCGGCGGTTTTTTTCGTCAAAGGTTGAAAAGCCGCAAATAGCCGTCGTTGAACGGCGAGTCGCGGCCGGTGTCCAGAACCAAATCGTTGGCGAACCATGGATTCCTTTCGCTCAAGAGCGACAGGACGAAATCGTAGACGATCTGGACCGGCTTCGACTGAAGCCGCTCCGTGAGGGCGGTCAGATAGAGCGGTATGCCGACCTGGCAGTCGAGATCGAGCGGCGTGAAGGCCGGGTCCAAGACATTGATCGTGCCGAGCAAACCGATGCCGAGCCCGGCCTTGACCATCATGCCATAGGTGATCGAAGCGTCGCAGCAATGAGATACGTAGCCGCGCTCGACCAATTTGCGCCAGGGTCTCCAAACCTCCACTTTAGCCGAGTACCTCTCGGAATCGATGAAATTGTGCCGTTCAAGGTCATCATAGGTCGGCACGCCCATACGGTCGACATAGGAGCGGCTGACCAGGGGCAGATAGTGGAACGTGCCCATGCGCTCGGACGTCAGGTCTTGATGAGTCTCGGGCGCAAAGCCGACCATGATGTCGGTCTGGTTCTCGACGAGGCTCATATAATTATGCGGACTCTTCAGCTCGACGCGAATACGGGGATGGGTCTGGGCGAGCCGTCGCAATCCCGGTACGACGAAAGTGACGCTGATGCCGTCTGTGACGCCGAGCCGCACCACGCCTTCGGCCCCCTTGAATTGAGCGCGAAGATCGCTGGTCAGCGTATGAATTTCCTGATCGAGCCTTAGCAACGCGCGGGCCAATTCCTCGCCGCGTCGGGTCAAGGCCGCTCCCGTCTTGCCGAAAATGACGAGCTGCGCGCCGATCGCGTCCTGCAGACGCCGGATCTCGCGGCCTACCGTCATCCGGCTGACGCCCAATTCGTCGGCCGCCCGATTGAGGCTCTTGGCTTTGGCCACCGCGAGAAAGGTGCGCAATTCGCCCCAGTAGCGGCCGCTCAGGATCGAGCCTTCCTCGATCGCGAGTCTGCTGATCGACGGCGCGCCTGATCGGAACGGATGATCCATGTTTTGGCCCAATGACGTGGCTTTCTTTAAGGACATCGTCCTTCGAAGCGTAGCAGATTAGATTGTCGCTTGTCAGAGGCTGCGCAAAATTGTCGAAGGTCAAAGCGCGTCGGACGATTCGGGCTTTAAAAGACTGCGCGCCACCGCGTCGCGCCAGCCCCGGTAGCGCTTGTCGCGCTGGTCCTTGGTCATGGTCGGCGTGAATCGTCGCTCCAGCCGCCAAATCTTGGCGAAGTCGTCGGGTCCGGCGAAGATTCCGGCTTGCCAGCCGGCGAGAAAGGCTACGCCCAGCGCCGTCGTTTCGAGGACGTTCGGCCGGTCGACGGGCGCGTCGAGCATGTCGGCCAGGAATTGCAAGGTCCAGTCGCTCGCCGTCATGCCGCCGTCGACTCTGATGACGGGCGCAGCCGCGCCGTCGAAAGCGGCGCCGAGATCGGCCCGCATCGCCGCGACCAGGTCGCGGGTCTGATAAGCAACGCTCTCCAGCGCGGCGCGGGCGAGCTCTTTCCGGGTCGAGCCGCGGGTCAGGCCGACAATCGTCCCGCGCGCGTCGCTGCTCCAATGCGGCGCGCCGAGGCCGGCGAAGGCCGGGACGAGATAAACGGCCTGCTCCGGGTCGGCAGCGGCGGCGAGCGCGCCGGATTCGGCGGAAGACGCAATGATCCCGAGCGCATCGCGCAGCCATTGCACGCTGGCGCCCGCCGCGAAAATGGAGCCTTCGAGCGCATAGGTCGTTTGGCCGCGCCATTGGTAGGCGATCGTGCTCAGAAGGCGATGTTTGGAGCGAATGCGCGTCGAGCCCGTATTGAGCAGGATGAAGCCGCCGGTTCCGTAGGTCGCCTTCACCATGCCGGGCTCGAAACACGCTTGGCCGATCAGCGCCGCCTGCTGATCGCCGGCGACGGCCAGGATCGGCAGGGTGAAGCCGAGATGCTCTTTGACGATCGCGCTAAAATCGCCGACCGTGTCCCTGACCTCGGGCAACATCGCGCGCGGGATGCGGAACAGGCGCAGAAGATCGTCGTCCCACGTCCCGCGATCGATGTTGAAGAGGAGAGTCCGCGAGGCGTTGGTCGCGTCAGTTGCGAAGACGCCGCCGTTCGTCATACGCCACAGGAGGTACGTGTCGACTGTGCCGAAGGCGAGTTCGCCGCGCTCCGCCCGCGCTCTGGCGCCAGCGACATTGTCGAGCAGCCAGGCGATTTTTGTCGCCGAGAAGTAAGGATCGAGCAGCAAGCCGGAGCGTTCGCTGACCGGGGGCTCCGCGCCTTCCGCCCGCAACCGCGCGCACTGATCGGCGGTGCGTCGGTCCTGCCATACGATCGCATTGTGGATCGGCTCACCGGTTTCGCGGCTCCAGACCAGGGCTGTCTCGCGCTGATTGGCGAGGCCGATCGCGGCCAGCTCGGAAGCGGGCAGGCCGGCTTTGTCGACAGCCTCGCGCATGGTGGACAGCGTCGTCGACCACAGATCGGCCGGGTCGTGCTCGATCCAACCAGGATGCGGGTAGATCTGAGGAAATTCCCGCTGCGCCATCGCCACGGGCGCGGCGTTCGGCCCGAAAATGATCGCGCGCGTCGAAGTCGTGCCTTGGTCGACGACAAGGATATGAGCCGGCATGAGACGCTTCCTCCCAACGCCACTCTGATAACCGAGCTTCCATCAAGCCCGCAACGCCGGCCAAGCGGGGCAGGTTCGCCTCAGTGCGCCTCTCCTCCTGCGATCGGATCGCCGTGAAGAGCAGAGCGGAGATTCGGGCCAACGGCTATATGGCGGGCCAACTCCTCGTCGATCCCGATCGGCAAGCCGAGCACCCGAAACGCCGAAGTTTTACCATGCGCATCCAGGGACAGGCTGGAATTGACGCCGCCTTCCAGCGCGTCGTCGATGACGAAATTCAACGCCGCGAGGCGAGGTAGGGCGTAGCGCGCGACCCGGCAGGCGCCGCGATGCGAAAAAAGCGCGAGCACGCGCTGCTCGGTGACTTCGGCGAGAAGCACGGGCCACGCCTCGGGGCGATAGGCGATGACGCTGACATTGAGGCGATTGCCCTTATCGCCGGCGCGGCCATGAGCGATGCGGTGTAAAGGAATCCTGATCAGCCGGTTATTCATGGCGCCGCCTCGAAGCTGAACCGCGTCGGCGCAAGCTCGCGCGGGACGAGGTACGACAACGTGCGGATGCGTTGCTGCATGCGCGTGCGAACGCCGCCGCCGCCGGCCGGCCCGCAACAATAAAGCGCCGTCACCTCCTGCAAAGCTGCATCGACTTTGCGCTTGTCCTCGCCGCTAACCGCGAGGCGCACGCGCAAGTCTTCGGCGCCGAGATCGGCCAAAGCGTGGCGCAGATCGCCGCGATCGTTATCGAACGCGCTGATGGCGCCGATCACATCGATGCGGCGGCGCAAATCGAGGCCGCGCAGCGCCAGGCGCTTTTCGAGAATGTCGGCGGCGTGCCGTGCGCGGGCGAAGGCGTTGGGGCCGGCGTAAGAAATCTCGGCTTCGCCGAGCCAATCGCCGGCGAATCCCGCCGTGGCCTTCAAAGTCGGCGGCGGCGGCTTTCCGCGCGCGCCGCTGACGGCGACCCGATCCGGCCCGTCATCGGCGAGGAGGACGTCGGTAATGTCGAGGGTGACGTCCGGCGTGACGTAAGCGGCGGGATCGTGGATTTCGTAGAGGAGTTGCTCCTTGACCGTCCGCTGGTCGACCAGGCCGCCGGTATCTTCAGGCTTGGTGATCACGAAACGACCGTCTTCGGCGACTTCGGCTATCGGAAATCCGATTGCTTCCGGCCGCGGAACATCCTTGAAGCCCGGATCGGCGAAATAGCCGCCGGCGACCTGCGCGCCGCATTCGAGCAGATGGCCGACCAGCGTTCCAGCGGCGATGCGGTCGAGATCGTCCCAATCCCAGCCGAAATGGGCGACCAAGGGGCCGAGCGCGAGGGCAGGGTCGGCGACCCGTCCGGCGATCACGACTTGCGCGCCCGCAGCAATCGCCTCGGCGATCGGCCGCGCGCCGATATAGGCGTTGACCGAGATCGGGGCGCCTCTCGGCGCGGGCAGGCCGCGCTCGCCCTCCCAGACCGCGTGGTCCGCGAGATCGATCCCGCCGGCGATGTCGTCGCCTTCGACGATCGCGATGCGAAGCCCCCTGACGCCTTGCCGGCGCGCAATCTCTCTGACCACGGCGGCGGCCGCCTTTGGATTGGCGCAGCCGAAATTACCGACGATGACAATTCCCGCTTCGACCGCCGGCTTGAGAATGGGCGACAAGAAGTCGGGCAGGAGAGGCTCGTAGCCGGCGTCGGGATTCCTTTGCTTGGCGAGTTGGCCGAGCGCCAGCGTTCGCTCGCCGATCGTCTCGAAGATGATTGCGCCCCCTTGGCCGCGCGCGGCGATCGAGGCGACGACTGGGATGGCGGCGTCGACCCGATCGCCGGAAAACCCGGCGCCGCTGCCGATCAGATACATCAGCGTACTCCCCTCAGAGCCCGACCTGGCGATGGCCAAGCCGCACGATCACTCTCGCGCCCGACCGGATGCGACGGCAACCACGAACCGAAGCGGGTCGCTATAGCCGCAGATTTGTTTCGAGGCGGCGCGGCCTGAACTTCACGGGGCGACGCGGCGGGCGAGCCGCCCCTCTTCGCCGATCAGGCGGCAGCAATAGGGAATGCCGCGCAGGACCGCGGTCGCCGACCACGAGGCCGCCAAGGCGGCGCTGAAAACAATCGCCGCCTTCGCGACAGCCGGCAAGGACGTCCCCAAAAGCGCATATTGAAGCCAGACCACAGGGGCGTAATGCAAGATGTAAATGCCCATCGCGTTTCTCGCCAAACTGTCCAGAAGAGGCGACCGCAGGGCTCCAAAGCGCAGCGCTAGGGCCATGGCGAAGAAGAGGCTCGCCGCGCAGGTTGCGGCGAAGGCGATATCGGCTGCGAGCTGAAGGAGCAGAGGGGACGATGCGCCTTCGCTCAGAGTGAGCCCGGTTAGACCCATCCAGGCGAACAGAAAGGTCGCAGCAAGAGCCAGCCACAGCCTCCAGCCGCGCGCCAATACGCCGCCAGACGCAAGCAGGCCCCGCTCGAGGCCGGCGGCGCCGACGACCAAGCCGAGGAAATAATAGAGCGCGTAAAGCAGAGGACGACTGAATTGCAGCGCCAGCGGACCGTGGTCGGCCCAGCGCCAGGGCGTGAAGGCGATCGCCAATGGGACATAGGCCAGGGCGGAGGCGGCGGCCAACCAGGCAAAGCTGCTCCCTGGACGAGAACGAGCCTGAGAGAGCCTCCGTGCGAGGCGTTCGACCGCATCTGGCCAGAAGCGGCGCAGCGCCGCGGCGGCGATCGTCAAGGCCAAGAGCTGCCACAGGAACCACATCGGCCCGTTCGGCCAAAAAGGCAGCGCCAGGAAATGTCGCCCGTAAGCGCTGAGACTGGGATCAGAGGCCGTGACTCGATAGACGGGATAAAGCGCGATCGGCATCATGACGCCGACGCCGAATAGGAAAGGAGCGCCGAGCCGCAGCAAGCGGTCGGTCAGGAATCTCGCCACGCCTTTACGCGCCAGGCTGGGCCACGTGAACAGAGCTGAAAGAAAGAACATCAGCGCCATCAAGTAGACGTCTTGCCAGGCGCAGAACAAATCGAAACCGAAAAACCGATGAGTGTCGATGATCGCGAAAGCGCGCCACTGATAGGGCGGCTCGTCGAAGGGAAACGGCGAAGGAGGCGACGAGCCGAGATAGGCGAGAGCCGAATGGAAGGCGACCACGATCAAAATGACGACGCCGCGAAGATTATGCAGGGCGAGGCTCGTGCCGCCCATGCCCTGGCGGCCGGTCTCGGCCGGCGCTAAATCCGCCGGGGAAAGCGCGAGCGAGGCGGCCTCGAAGTCTCGTCGAGCCAGAAGGCCGCTTGCCGGCGGTCGGCTTTCTTCGGCCCCAGCGCGAGTGCGATTGCTCCGGCGGTCTTCAACCGACCCTTCCATGGGCTGACCTTTTGGCGATCGTCTGGCGGGAGCGCCGGCGGCCGCCGGCGTCAAGGCACTAACTACTTTTTTCGGATGAGGTTCCAAGCCCATGCCGAGATGAGCCGCGGCCCGGGCGGCCAAATTTCAGCGCAATGGCTCAGATGGTCGGCAGCCTCGGACTCCGAACGGCGGAGGCTTCGCAGGCGGCGTAAACCAGCGGACCGGACCGGGAGGCGGTCTCGCGCGAGGACGCCTACACACTTCGCACCAACGACGGTCGCGATCGTGTTGGGCCGCGGCGACGCCGCCGCGACCCGTCGAGGTTCTGCTCGCCTTGATCCGCCCCTCAGCCCGACCCCAAAGGCCGTCTTACTGCTGCGACACTTCCGGCCCATGCGAGGGCGGAGGGATGTCGGCCGGGGCCATCGCATCGTCCGGGAGGCGCTGCCAGACTTGTGTCTGGCCGAGCAGAGGGATGCCGAGATAGCCGCGCACGGAGAGTTTTTGATTGTCCGGGCTGACCTCCATCTGGGCGTGATAGACGGTGCCGTCGCGCGGATCGAGAATCGTGCCGTCCTCGTATTTGTTGCCGTCCCGCTTCATGCCCTTGATGATGGTGAGCCCCATCATCGGCGCGTCTTTTTCGTCGCCTTCGCATTTGTCGCAGACGCTGCTGTAATGGTGCGTATCGCCGGGCTGCTTGAACATCTTGACGAGACGGCCGTCATAAACGCCGTCGTGCTTTTCAAAATAGAACCAGCCGTTGACCTTGCCGTCGTCGCCGACCTGCGCCCAGAAGCCGGCCGCCGTCGGCGGCTGGTCGGTCTGAACGGGCGACTGGGTCGCCGCATGCGCGGTCTTCTTCGACGCGTGTTTCGGCGCGGCGGGCGCCGTCGTCTGCGCCGCCAGAGGATAGGAGAATGTCGCCGCCAGCAAGGCGCTCGCGACGACGGGCGTGAATTTGGGCCTCATGACTTGCATCTCAAATATGCGCATGGACGGCTCCTCTGCCTCGCCAATGCGACAGTTTAATGTTCGAATTTCGGTTTTGCTTGACGCTGTTCGGCGCAAATCTATGCGCCGTGCCGCTCCAATACGGTCCGACAAGGCCGCGTCAGCCGGACGCGATGCGCCTGCAGGCACTGCATAAAGGCGTTGGACCCTTCTTCCGGCCTCAGCTTGTAGCAGAAGCGGCGGACGTCCGGGCGACAGGCGGCCTGCTCTTCGGGCGTTCCGGAGAGCTGGGCGAATGCGGCGGTCGTCATGCTCAACAGAAGGCCGGATACGAGGATTGAGCGGATCATGATGTCGTCCTCCTCGGGTTGGTTAGGCGACTGCTTTACTCTTGGCGCACAGGTTGGGGATGGCGCGGCTTGCCCATGAGAATTGGCTGGAAGAGAACCGCGGCGGCCAGCGTGCAGACGAGAGACAAGGCGAGCAGCTTGCCCATGCTCGATGCGCCAGGATTGTCTGAAAACCACAGGCTGCCAAAGGCGGTCGCCGTGGTCAACGCGCTATAGATGACGGCGCGCGTCAGGCTGGTCTGGAGAAGGTGGGTCGTGCCGCCTCGCCAAGCCATGATGTAGTAGATTTTGAACGCGACGCCGACGCCGAGCAGCAACGGCAGGGCGATGATGTTGGCGAAATTGAACGGCATGCCGACCAAGACCATCAGCTCCAGGGTCACCACCCCGGCAAGCGCCAAAGGGATCAACGTCAAGAGCACGTCGCCGACCCGCCGCAGGACGAGCCAGAGCAGCACGGCGATGGAGGCGAAAGCCCAGAGCCCCGCTTCGACAAAAGCGTGGACGATCGTATCGCCAGCCTTGAGAATAGCGATCGGCCCCTCGGTCGCGTTCGGGACCACGGCCGTCACGGCGTTGGCGAAGCGACGCATGGCGGACATGTCGCTCAGGCTGGCCTTCGGCGCGATGGAAATGCGGGCGCGCCCGTCCGACGCAATCCAGCTGTCGACGATTCCAGCAGGCAGGCTCTGCTGCGTAACGGGCTCCGCTTTAAGCGAGTCCTGCAGCTCCTGCAGCGCGACGTTGAGAGGCCAGACGAAGGCCTGCTCGGCGCGCGCGCGCAGCCCCTGGTCGCCATGCGCGAGCTTGGCGAGACCAGCAGCGAGACGCCGCATGGCGTCCGCCCCGGGCCCTTTCTGATTGTCGGCCGCCTCGTTAAGCCTGTCGGCGCCCTCGTTCAGCGCGTCGACATTCTCCGCGTCGGTCGGCGGGGACTCGGCGTTCTTGGGCTCAAACGTGCTTTGGAGCTTGGCCGCGGCGTTCCGGATCAGCGGGATCTTCTGCTCCTGATCGGCCGGAATGAAGTTCGTCAACGTCATAACGCCCGCGACTTCCGGGAGTTTCGCCAAGCGCGCCGCGATCGCATTGGCCTGGTCGAGGGAGGGGGCTAGCGCCTCGATTGAATTCGTCCCGAGCGTCGGATCGCGGCTGAGCTCGCGATAGGTAGCGACCGCCTCGCTATGCGGGTTCTGCAGGTCGATCGGATCAAAATCGAATTTCAGCCAGTAAAGCAGCGGCAAGCCGCAAATGACCACGAGGGCCGTCCCGGCGATGATCGGAATTCTACGCCGCAGCAGATATTCGTCGACCGGCGCGAGCGCGCTATAGCCGAGCGGCTCGGGCTCGCCGCCGGGATTAAAAAGGACGATGAGCGCCGGCAACATGGTGATCGCGGTGGCGAAGGCGATGATCATTCCGACGCCGGCGATCATTCCGAGTTCGGAGACGCCTCGATAGTCGGTCGGCAAGAAGGAGAGGAATCCAGCCGCGGTGGCGAAAGAGGCCAGCGTCAGCGGCGCGGCCACGTGCTCGCCGGCGCTCGAAATGGCGGTCTTCAAGTCCCCGAGGGCATGACGCTCAGCGCGGTAGCGGACGCTGAATTGGATGGCGAAATCGACGCCGATGCCGACGAAGAGCACGGCGAAATAAACCGAAATCAGATTGAAGGCGCCGACCATCAACAGGCCGAGCGCCGCGGTCAGCGAGAGGCCGACCAGCACATTTATGCTGAGCGCAATGATCAGCCTCGGCGATCGCAACGCCAACCAGAGAATGAAGACGACGATCGCCGCGGTGATCAGGCCGTTGCGCAGCGCGTTTTCCTTGATCGTCCCGAATTGCTCGTCGTTCATCACGACGGGACCTGTGAGACCGACGGTCGCCTGGTATTTGGGCGCGATCTCGTTGGCGATCCTGTGGATCGCCTCGATCGCCGCATGGCCAGGCTGGATGGCGTGGTAGTCCAGCTTGGGCCGGACTTCGATGAAGCCGCGCAATTCGTTCGGCGCGGGCGGCTTGCCTTCGGCCAAGGCGCGCCACGAAAAGCTGGCCGGCCGCCCCTCGAGAACTTTGTCCAACGTGTCCGAGATCTTGTTCAACGGCGCGGCGAAATCGTCGAGCTTGAGGCGGTTGTCGTTCAAGCCCAACAGCGCGTCCTCGAGCCCGGCGATCAGCCCGCGCAGGCTGCGGTCCGTGGCGACGTCGTGGATCAGCGGTTCGCCCTGAATCAAGCCGTCGAGATTGCGGCGCAGCTGGTCCATCGGCAGGAATAGGAGGCCGTTTTGGGCGAAAAACGTGCTGCCGCCGACATTGTCTACGGATTCGAATTCGGCCTTGTCCTTGGCCAACGCCTCGGTCACCGCCGCGGTCGCGGCGCTGGCCAGCTCCGGCGTCGGCGCCTGGACGACCACGTCGATCAGCTCGAACCGCCGGAACGCGGTTTCGAAGGCGATCTCGGACTTCCGCCATTCGAGATTGCTTGGCAGCAGCGCGTTGATGTCGGAATTGATGCGGAAATTAGAGGCCGCGTAGACGCCGCAGAGCAGGGCGAGAAGCAAGCCAACGAGGACGACGGCCCGGGCGTGATCGGCGCAAAAGCCGACAATGGAATGGACGATGCGCGTGAGCATGCGGCGTTAGAGATATTCCGGCGCGCGGGCTTCTTGAACAAGAAAGGGCGGCGCCGCAAGGCGCCGCCGACGGGCTGGCGAACTCGTCGCTGCGAACAGCTCGCTTATTGCGCCAAAGACGAGCTCTTCGCGGACGCCGACTTGGCTGGACCAGCTTTATTTTTCTCTTGAATATCAGCGAGCATCCGCTCGACATGGCGCGAGAAGACGTATTGCGCCTTCCGCTGCTTGTCGAGCGGGATTTCGGGGGCCATCGGTCCCGTCGTGCGCACGCCGCGAATAGCCGTCAGCATCGCCGACAGCGGATTCCTGACCGCCGCGTCCGCAGCCGTCGGCTCGTAGCCGCAATGGGCCATGCAATTGGCGCATTTTTCATACCGGCCGGTGCCGTAGGAATCCCAGTCGGTCGTCTCCATCAGCTCTTTGAAGGAGCCGACATAGCCTTCGCCAAGGAGATAGCAGGGCTTTTGCCAACCGAAGACGTTGCGGGTCGGCATGCCCCAGGGCGTGCAGAGATATTCCCGATTCCCGGCCAGGAAGTCCAAGAACAGGGTCGAATGCATGAACCGCCACTTCTTGCCCTTTCCCAGGGCGAAGACCCGGCGGAACAGCTCTTTGGTCTTGCGGCGGTTGAGGAAGTGCTCTTGGTCGGGCGCCCGCTCATAGGCGTAGCCGGGCGATATGGAGACGCCGACGCCGAGCTCGGCGGCGAGGTCGAGAAAGGCGGCGATGTCCTCGGCCGGGTGGCCGTCGAAAATCGTGGCGTTCACATTCACCGCGAAGCCCTTGGCCTTGGCCTTCTTGATTGCAGCGACCGCTTTCTCGAATACGCCTTCCTGCGCCACGGCCGCGTCGTGCCGCTCCTTCAGCCCGTCGAGATGGACGGAGAAGAAGAGATAAGGCGAAGGCTCGAATAGGTGCAGCTTCTTTTCGAGAAGCAGCGCGTTGGTGCAGAGCGAGACGAATTTCTTCCGCGCCACGATGCCTTTGACGATCTCGCCGATTTCACGGTGAATCAGCGGTTCGCCGCCGGGAATGGCGACCATCGGCGCGCCGCATTCATCGACCGCGTCCAAGCATTCCTGGACGGAGAGGCGCTGGTTGAGGATCGGATCAGGGTAATCGATCTTGCCGCAACCAGGGCAAGCCAGATTGCAGCGAAACAACGGCTCCAGCATCAGAACGAGCGGGTAGCGCTTACGGCCGGCGAGCCGCTGCCTAAGGATGTAAGCGCCGATCTTTATTTCTTTGAGGAACGGTATCGTCATGGCGATCCTTTGATCCGACGGCTGCGCCGAATTTGCAAGCGAGGAAACCGTTAGGCCCGCGCCAGTTCCGGCGGCAAGCGAAATTCGACAGTCTCCTGACGCCCATCCAGGGTCGAAACTTCGGCAGGGCCAAGGCGCTTGAGCCAATCGACGACGCCCTGCACCAGCTCCTCGGGCGCCGAGGCGCCCGCCGTGACGCCCACCGCGCGGGCGTTCTCGATCCATTCGCGGCGCAGCTCGCTGCTGTCGCCGATCAGGTAGCTGGGCGCCCCCATCTGCCGGCCGATTTCTCGTAACTGATTGGAGTTCGAGCTATTTTTGGCTCCGACCACGAGGATCACGTCGACCATCTTGCTGAGCTCGCGCACGGCGGTTTGGCGGTTTTGCGTCGCATAGCAAATATCGCGGGTGTCGGGGCCAGCCAAATTTGAAAACTTTCGCCGCAAGGCGGCGATCACGGCCCGCGTGTCGTCCACGCTGAGCGTGGTCTGGGTGACATAGCCGACCGGCGCATCGCTGGGAATGTTCAATTTTTCGACATCGCCCTCGTTCTGAACGAGGGCGACCGGCGCCGGGACTTGCCCCAACGTGCCCTCGACCTCGGGATGTCCGGCATGGCCGATTAGCACCAAAGCGCGTCCTTCCCTGAAGTGTCGCCTCGCCTGCAAATGGACCTTCGCGACGAGCGGGCAGGTGGCGTCGTGCACAATGAGGTTGCGAGCGCCGGCTTCTTTTTCGACGCGCTTCGGCACGCCGTGAGCGCTGAATATCGTCACAGCCCCTTCCGGAATTTCGGATAGCTGTTCGACGAAGCGAGCGCCTTTTGCTCTGAGACCGTCGACGACGTGCTTGTTGTGAACGATCTCGTGACGGACATAAACTGGCGCGTCGTATTTCTCGAGCGCGCGCTCGACCGTCTCGATCGCGCGAACGACGCCCGCGCAGAATCCCCGCGGCTGGGCGAGGATGATCTGCAGCGGCCTGCGTCGTCGGGGGAGAGGCCGGCGGCGCATAGCAACGCTGCCCTGGCTTAGGTCAGCCTCGGCGCGGGGTCGTAAGTCTCTCGGGCCCTCGATGCGATCGAGCATGCGGCGTTCCCCTTTTTCGAAGCAGAGAGCGCTTAAAATTCTGCTTTACCGAGTCGTAACTGCTCGAGGGCGTCGCCCACCCAACCGTTTTCAACATTCAACCGCCAAGCCGGGTCGAAGGTTCCAAATAACCATGGAAGTCTGGTGAAACACAACTCGGCGGGACGCCTTCAGGAAATTCGCTTCGGAAGCGACGGACGGATTGCCCAAAACGCCGCCTCCTGCGAGGATGCCATATAAAAGAATCGCAAGGGGCCAGATCGTGTCTTCCCGCTTCTTTCGGCGCGGGACCTATTTCGCGCCTATCCTGCCCTCTACCAGTCCGGATTGCGTCTGGATCGGCGGCCCCTTGTGGTAAAGGGAGAACAATTTGCGACCCGCTTGACCGCCTGACATGAGGCTGAAATTGGCGGTGCCGCCCCGTCTTTGCGATTTCAAAAGAATAGTGGGTCAGGATTATGAATAGTTGCGGCGGTACGGGTATTTTCATTCTCGAGACAGACATAATGGGACCGAGCGGAACGATATCCGCCGAAAATTTGGGGCGCATGACTCGGGCTTTTGAAGCAGAGGAGAGCGTTGCGTCGGCGATGCGGGGCCTTCGCTGATGTCGCTCATTGTCGTCACCGGACTGGCCGCGGAGGCGCGCATCGCCGTCGCCAAAGACGCGGCGATTATTGGCGCGGGGCGGGCCAATCGCCTCTTTCGGGATCTTGAAGCGGCGATCGCCGCCGGCGCGCGGCGGCTCCTGAGCTTCGGCATAGCCGGCGCGCTCGTTCCGCAATTGCAGCCCGGCGATCTGATCGTCGCGCACGGCGTGCGCGACGGCGAGAACAACTTTTCTTGCGATCCCGATTGGCGCGCCGCGATCCACAAACGCCTCCAGCGCCCCTTGTCCTGGCGCGCCGACGCGCCGGCTCCGGCCGAGAAGCCGGCGTCGGCTTTGCTCCGCTTTGGCCGCAATATCGGCTGGCGACCAATCCCAGACGCGGCGGGCGGATTTCCCATCGCGCAAATCGCCGGCGCGGAAACTCCGGTCGCCGACAGAATCGGCAAGGCTGCGCTGTTCGCCGCGACGGGCGCGGTCGCTGTCGACATGGAATCGATGATCGTCGCGCGCGTGGCGCGGCGTTACGGATTGCCGTTCGCTATATTGCGCGTGATCGCCGATCCGGCGCACCGCTCTCTTCCGAGCGCGGCGCTGGTGACGATGCGTCCGGACGGCGAGGTTGACATGGCCGGCGTGTTCAGCGCGCTAAGCCGCAATCCGCGCCAGATCGCGACGTTGGCCCACCTTGCGGTTGACGCCCGTCGCGCTTTCGCCGCGCTGGCGCGGGCTCGCGCCATGCTCGGCGCGGATTTCGCCAGCCTCGAACTCGAAGAGGTCTCGGCCGATTGGCGCGGGGCGGCGCCAGCCCGGCGATCGCATAGCGCAGTCTTGGCGGCGGCGATCCGCGCTTACGCGCATGACTGGGCGTGACGCCACGGATCAGCTGAGAGACCTCGCGCGAGCGAATCCCGAAATTTCGTAATCGGTCCAGGCATGCCGGCCGTGCGCGGCCAGACGGGAACCGCGCGGAGCGAGCCGCGTTGAACGGCGCGCGCCGGGCGGGACCTTCGATTCGCTGGCGGCGTGGGGCGAGGGCCAGAGCCGCTCGTCATCCCTGGAGGTTGAGTCCATGCTGTTTCGCTCCTCGGCTTTGAACGCCTCGGCTTTCGCTGGCGCGCTGCTGGCCGCCTTGATCGTCGCGGCGCCCGCGTCCAGCTTCGCCCAGACCGGTCCCTTCGCGAATCTCGAGGGCGCCTGGGCCGGAAGCGGCACAATCCTAACCAATGACGGTCGTAGCGAGCGCATCCGCTGTCGTGCGGAATATTTCGTTTCGCCCAGCGGAAGCAATCTCGATCAGCAACTGCGCTGCGCAAGCCCCGGCTATCGCTTCGACGTCAATAGTGGACTGGTTCGTCAACCCAATGGCGAAATCTTGGGCCGGTGGACGGAAACGAACCGTAACGCAACCGGCAGCGTCAGCGCGCGCGAGCGGGGCGACGTCATTGAAGCGCTCATCACCGGGCCGAGCTTCACCGCAAATATGACCCTGGCCACCCGCGGCGACGGCCAAACCGTGGAGATCGTTCCGAACGGCTCGGAGATCCGGTCAGTTTCGGTAGAGTTGCATCGCGAGTGAGAGGCGCGTTGAGTTCGCGGGCTCCCCTTTCGAGACGTCGGGACGCCGCCGCGTGGTCCTTCAAGATCTAAACGCGCAGGCCGAGCTGCGATGGGTTTCTTATGTACGAACGCCGCTAATTATAGCGCTGTCCGACCAGACGGAGGCGCAGGAGCGCCAAACGCGCCCTATCCGGCATGCCATCGCCGTGCTCGGCGTCAATCCCTAGCCGCTTCGCGGTCGCCTCGCCAAAGTAAGCTCGGAGCACATTCTCGTCGTCACCCGCAAGGGCCGAAACGAAGTGAAGGACCCGCCATAGCGGCGCGCAGGCGGACGTACTTTCGCGCGAACGTTCGTGGCGGTATGGCGGGCTGACGGCGATCGGCCGGCGTAGCGCCGCAGTCCTGGTCGGAAACCGCTCTAGGCCGAGGCGGAATGCGCGACAATCGGCTGGGCGGCGTTCAGCAGGCTGTCGCTCTCTCCGCTAATCCTTCTCATCGGCCAGATATCCTGCGCTAGGTCGCTCGGATAGAGATGCGCGAAATCGCTCATCCGACCGAGCAGAGCTTCGCCGAGCCGAGCGCCGAGACTCTTTAGGTCGGTTTGATAGCAGGTCAGAGCCGGGGCAAGATACTTGCAGTGCGGCGCATAGAGAAAGCCGGTAATCGCGATATCCGCGCCCGGCCGGATCCCCGCCTCATTGAGCCGCCGATAGAGTCCAATCGCCGTATCGACATTGACGAGAATGATCGCGGTTGGCCGCGGCGACGCTGCGATGACTTGGTCGCCTAGCGCGTAGCCCCCGGCCTCGGTTGATTCGGCGCGCATCAGCGCGCCATGGCAACCGTCGCGACGCGCGATCGCCTCGCTGAAGGCTTTGGCGGACACGTAGCCGTAATTGACTTCGCTCGCCGGCAAGGCCATCGCGATCCGCTTATGGCCGAGATCGGCGAGATGGCGAACCGCGTCCTCCGCCATACCCTCCAAGTCCAAATCGATCCAGGGCTGCGCGCCGCCCGACCTGCTGCGGCCAAAGGTGACGAAGGGCATTTTGCGCGCGATCAGATAATCGATGCGCGGATCGACGCGCTGCGTGTCGGCGATAATGAGACCGTCGACGATTCGCCGGGCGACCACGCGTTTCGTATAGGCCAAGGCGTCCTCTTCAGGGCCGCATAGCAAAAGGACAAGGTCGAGGTTGCGCGCGCCTAAAAAGCCGCGCAAGCCGTCGACCACCTCCATGAAAATCGTGTCGCCGAGCGCCTTCTTGTCGCTGGTGGGGATCATCATGCCGATCATTCCGGTCACGCCGCGGCGCAACGAGCGACCGGACTGAGTCGGCGCGTAGCCGAGCCGCTCGGCGGCTTCGAGCACGCGAGCCCGCGTCTGCGGATTGACGTCGGCCTTGCCGTTCAGCGCGCGCGAAACTGTACCGATCGAAATATTGAGATGGCGGGCGAGTTCGCGGATGCCCATGACCTGCCTCGGAACGCCTTTTCAGAATAGGGGAGACAACGCCGCAGCGCAAAGAATTGACATTAAAAACGTTACGGTCTACCGTCGTAAACGTTACGGTCGTGCGTTCGTAAGAAACGCCGGCCGCCCAGGAGGCCGCGCCGTGAGGGAATTGCGAGCGATCGCCGTCGGTTGCGGGGCGATGAGCGCGGCCTGGCTCCGCGCCGCCGCGCAGATCGACGGCCTCGAGATCGTCGGTCTCGCGGATCTCGATCGCGAACGCGCCGCCGCAAAGGCCGCGGAGCTCCAGCTTGACGTACCCGTCGCCGCGGACGCGGTCGAATTGATCGACCGCTTGAAACCCGACCTCGTCTTCGACATCGTCGTCCCCGAGGCGCGGCGCGACATTGTCCTGGCGGCCTTGCGCCGTGGCTGCCACGTGCTCAGTGAAAAGCCGCTCGCCGACACCCTCGACCGCGCCAAGGAGCTCGTCGCCGCCGCCAAGGCCGCCGGCAAAATTCACGCTATCATCCAGAACCGCCGCTATTTTCCCGGCACGCGGCGCGCGCGGCGCTTCGCCATGAGCGGGGCGATTGGTCCGCTGACCGCTCTGCACTGTGATTTCTTCGTCGGTCCCCATTTCGGCGGCTTTCGCGAGCAGATGGACCATGTGCTGCTGATCGACATGGCTATTCACACGTTCGATCTTGCGCGGACGATCGCCGGCGCGACGCCAGTCGCCGTTTATTGCCAGGAAAGCAATCCGCCAAATTCTTGGTTCAAGCACGGCGGCGCGGCCAATGCGATCTTCGAATTCGCCGACGGAATGATCTTCACTTATCGGGGCTCATGGTGCGCGGAAGGGCTGCGCACGAGCTGGCAGGGCGCGTGGCGGCTGATCGGCACAAGAGGGACGCTGACCTGGGACGGCGAGGAGGAATTTCGCGCCGAACGGCCGACGGATTCGGACGAGCTCATTCGCAAGGTCGAACCCGTTCCAATCCCGCCGCTCGATCCCGCAGACGCGGTCGGCGGCCATGCCGGCGTCATGCGCGACTTCATCGCCGCCTTGCGCGGCGGAAGCGAGCCCGAGACGGTCTCGCGCGATAATATCAAAAGCCTCGCAATGTGCTTTGCCGCGATCGAAAGCGCGACGACGGGAAAGCGCACGCTTCTCGATTTTGAAAGGCCTTGAATGAGCGACGCCCTGCGCGACATCCGCATCGGCACGATGGTCAAGGCCAATGGACCAGACCCGGCAGGGTACGTTCGCCAGATTGTAGGCTACGGCTTCGAGAGCATTCAACCCTATTTCTGGCAAACGCTTGGCGGCAAGGACATCGCGCGCCTGGCCGGCGAGTTGCGCGAAGCGATCGGCGGCGCGGACGTGACGATCGAAGCGCTCGGCATGTTCGGCAACCCTCTCGAAGGGCGAGAGCTTGATCTTGAAACATTGCGCGGCTGGGAAGTCCTCATCGACAACGCCCACCTCTTCGGCGCGAAAATCGTCGCCGGCTTCACCGGACGCCTTCGCGGCAAACGCCTCGAAGAGAGCTTGCCGCAATTCAAGGCGGTGTGGAGCGAATTGGCGCGTCGCGCCGCCGATAGAGGCGTCAAAATCGCCTTCGAAAATTGCGCCATGGACGGCAATTGGTCGAGCGGCGATTGGAACATCGCGCACAATCCCGACGCCTGGGAACTTATGTTCAACGAGGTTCCGGCCGAAAATCTCGGCCTTGAATGGGAGCCGTGCCATCAACTCGTCTATCTGATCGAGCCGCTGCCGCAAATCCGCAAATGGGCGAAGAAGATTTTCCATGTCCATGGCAAGGACGCAACCGTGCGTTGGGACGTGATCCGCGAGCACGGCGTTTTTGGCAAGGAGCGCTTCGTCTTCATGCGCACGCCCGGCTTTGGCGACAGCAATTGGACGGATATCGTCTCCGAATTGCGTCGCGCCGGGTACAAGGGCTCCATAGACATCGAGGGTTGGCATGATCCCGTCTACCGGGAAGAGCTTGAAATGACCGGCCAGGTCTATGCACTGAACCATCTCAAAGCCTGTCGCGGCGGCGAGCGGCTTGTCGCAAATCCGGCTTGAGGCGCCCCGCGCGCTTCGTCAAACCCCGTCGAAAGACGGCAAGAGGAACGTCGGCTCGAAGCCGGGCGCTCACAAGGAGAGAAAACGATCGGGAGGGACAAATGAATCATGCGATGTCGAAATGGCTTGGCGCCGCGGCTTGCGCGGCGGCGTTGGCGGGCGCGTTCGGCGGGAGCGCCGAGGCGCAGACCTTGCGCGACAAATGGTGCAAGGGCGTCCATCTGCGCTTCTTCGCCGGCGGCGCGGAAGGCGACGCGTTCGCCTCCATCGTCTATAATGGCGCGAAGCAGGCGGAGCGCGATCTCGGACCGACGGTCGACTATCTCTTCTCGGGGTGGCAAGCCGAGACCATGGTCCAGCAGCTCCGCGAGGCGGTGGCCGCCAAGCCCGACGGCATCGCGATGATGGGCCATCCCGGCGAGGCCGCGATCATGCCGCTCGCCGAGCAAGCGGCGAAGGCCGGCGTCAAGATGATGTACCAGAACGTGCCGCTGCCCGGCGTCGTCGCCAAGTTCGGCGGCGGCTATGTCGGCGCGCAGCAGGCGCAGCAAGGTAAAGCGCTCGGCGAGGAGGCGATCCGGCGCTTCGGCCTGAAGAACGGCGACAATGCGATCGTTTTAGGGCCTTTCGACCAGCAGCCGGAGCGCTACGCCCGCGAAGGCGCGACGGCCGACGCCTTGAGCGCCGCGGGCCTCGCCGTCACCAAGCTGGTCGCGCCGGCCGCCGCCGCCGCCGACCCCAATCTGCTGATCCCGGTGATTACCGCGGCGCTGCTCAACCAGCCGGATACGAAGGTGATCGTCTATCCCGGCGGTCAGGCGCTCGGCAATGTCCCGGCCTATATGAAGGCGGCGGGCAAGAAGCCTGGCGAAGTCATCGCCGTCGGATTCGACACCAGTCCGCAGATCGTTGAAGGCTTCAAGGACGGCTGGGTGCAATTGACCGCGGACCAGCAGCCGTTCCTGCAGGGCTATATGCCAATCCTCAGCCTCTGCCAGCAGGTCGTCTATGGCCTGGCGCCGATCAATGTCGATACCGGCGCCGGCTTCGTGACCGTCGAGAATTATCAGGCGGTCGCCGGCCTCGCCAAGGAAGGTCTCCGCTGAGACGGCCGATCGCGCCGCCGGCCGATGCGGTCGGCGGCTCCGGCGAGGATAGGAGAAAGGCAATGGCCGAGCGGCTGATCGAGCTGCGCGACATCGTCAAATCATTCGGACGGGTGGCGGCGCTCGGCGGTATCAATCTCCACGTCGATAAGGGCGAGGTCGTCGGCCTGATCGGCGACAACGGCGCCGGCAAGTCGACGCTGATCAAGATCCTGGCCGGCGTGGTCAAGCCGACCTCGGGGGAGATTTTCGTTCGCGGCCAGCCGGTCACGGGCTGGAGCGCGGCGAAGTCCCGCGCCGCCGGCATCGAGACGGTCTTTCAAGACCGTGCGCTGGCGGTGCAGCAGTCGATCGTCACTAACATTTTCATGGGACGCGAACTCGCCGGACCGTTCGGCTGGCTGCGCCTTGCTCAGGAAGAGCGGGAGGCGCGCCGGCTGATGCGCGAGATCGGCTTCACTTCGCGCGTCTTCACGCCGCGTTCGATCGTCGGCCAGCTCTCGGGCGGCGAGCGCCAGGGCGTGGCGATCGCGCGCGCCATTTCCAGGCAGGCCGATCTTATTATTCTCGACGAGCCGACCACCGCCCTCTCGCTGACGGAAACCGAAAAAGTATTTCATTTCGTACGTCGGGTTAAGGCGAGCGGCCGGTCGATCGTCTTTATCGGCCACAATATCTACCACGTCTTCGATATCGCCGACCGTTTCGTGGTTCTCGACCGCGGCAAAGTCGTCCTTGAAACGACCCGCGCCGAGACCGGCTCCGCCGAGCGCTTGATCGCTTTCATGCAGCGCGTGGCGCATCCTACCGCCGCGGAGCGCGCGCTGTGATCGACTTCGCGGAAACAAGCGATCTTGGCGGCTCGATGAGCGCCGACCCGCAACAGGAGCCGTTGCATCCGGCGGAGCGGCCGCTGCGGCGGTTTCTTCTCGGCAATCGCGCCTGGCTCGGCACGCTTGGCGTGTTCGTGACGATGATGGCGATCTTCATCGCCGCCAATCCCCGCGTCTTTTCGAACTGGGGCCTTTACGCCTCGGTGCTGACGACGCTGCCGGTCGCCTTGTTCCTGACCGCGCCGCTTGTCTACATCGTCACCGCCGGCGAGATCGACTTATCGTTCCCGGCGACGATGGGCTTCGCCTCCTGGGTTTTCGCGCTCGTCGTTCAGGCCGGCTTCGACCCTTTCCTGGCGATCGTCGCCGCGATCGTCGTCGGGATGGCGCTGGGACTACTTGTCGGCTCACTCGTCGTTTACGCCAATCTGTCTTCCCTTGTCGCGACCCTCGGCATGAATTTCATGCTGCGCGGGCTCATCCTGATCGTCACCCAGTCGAAGTCGATCGCCCTCGTCACCCTCGGCCAGACCTGGGCGTACAAGCTCTTCTCCAGTCAGATCTACGGCGTCCCGGCGCAAATCCTTTGGGGCCTAGCCTTCGTCGCCTTTTGCGCGCTGCTTTACAACCGTCATCGGTTCGGCGTTCAGGTCCATGTCGTCGGCGACAATCCGGATAGCGCCCGCGAAATGGGCGTCGACGTCAACCGCGTTCGGGTGAAGGCCTTCGTTTTCATGGGGCTTGGCGCGGCCTTGGCCGGCGTCTTCTCGACGATGATCAACTTCACCTGGTGGCCGACCTCCGGCGACGGCTACCTGTTACCCGTCCTCGCCTCCGTCTTTGTCGGCGGCACGCCGACCTGGGGCGGGATTGGGACGGTTGTCGGCGGCGCGATCGGCGCGCTGATCGTCTCCTTCATCCAGACCGGGGTAGTCGGCGCTGGCCTATCCGGCTTCTATGTCCAGTTCTTCAACGGGCTGATCATAATCCTATCGCTTCTCGGTCATCGTTGGAACCAGAGCCGCTATCGGTAACGTTGCCGACTTTCGCGTGCGCCTGGGATAGCTCGCACGTACATATAGCAGAGTTCGATCCGCCCAATGGCGGGCAATTGCCGCTGAACAAGGTCGGCGCGCACCCCGAAACGAACGATTCGGCGTCGCGAGCTCCGCTGCCGACGGCCCTTCCGCCGAGCGGATACTCAACCACGCCTCGCCCATCGGCTGCAAGAGAAGAGACTAAAGCGATAATTATCGGGGTCAGGCAGGGTTTCGACCGACGAAAAACTCGCGAAACGGGTCCATGCTTGGTTCGAAACCCGCATCGATCAGGCCTTTGCGCAAAGCGTGCATTTGCGGATCGTGGATTCTCTGCGTGGGCTGGCGCAACGGTCCGCCGTTATAGCCCTGCAACCATCCTTGAAATTTCCAAGCCTGTCGATTGAGGAAGGCGCCGCCGTGAAGAACCGGGGCCAAAGCGGCTTTGACCTTTCTGGCTGGGTGGAGACGCCAGTAAATTCGTGTCGCGTCCTCGTATTCGCCGTTGCGGAGATGATTGAACGCCTTTGGAATCATCGGACCGTAATATTCGTGATCGCTGGTTGCGGAAAGCTGTATGTTCATGATCTGGCCGAGCGGGATCAGCTCGCCCTCGATCGGCATCGAGATTACGACCTCCTTGCCAAAGAGCCGCTCGCATTCGATGACGCTTTGAATCGAGGGGAAGCCGCCCTCCGCCTTGATGGCTGCGATGTTGGGGCAATCGTCAATCAGGCGGCGGATGAGCCGCGTCGGAATGTCGGATGGGTGAATGCGGCTGGAGAAGCCCCAGAGGAACATCGGGAAAAGCATCACTGCGAGATTTGTCGCGTCGCAAACCGCCTTCGTGTAGTCGAATATGTCCTGTTCGCTTTCGGGATAGAAGTTCGGGGGATAGGAAAGCAGTACGAATTCTGCGCCAGCTGATTCTGCGCCGCGGATCGCTTCGATGTTTTGCTCGAGGTTGTTCCAACTCGCATGGTGCGTGACAATCAGCCGGCCTGCGGCTTCGTCAACCATGATGCGAAGGAAGTCCAGATATTCGGGAAGCGTGATCGAGATTTCCGATACGCCCAGAGTGCCGATGAACCCATGGGAAATGGCCAGGCGGACGTCGTGCCGGATCGCCCTCTCGTTTATGCGCTTCAAGTCCGTCGTGAAGGAGGGGATGGTGCAATTGACGACGCCAACAAGTTTCTCGCGCGCCCATTCGCGCGCTTCGCCAAGTTTGTATCGCGCCATGATGGGTCTCCTTAAAAGATGTCAGGCTACGGCGATGATGGCGCAAAGCGCGGCGTTACTTCAGAACTGGCGCTATGCTGACGGGCAGCTCGGTTCCGCGTGACAGTTCGCGCGCTCGCGCTACGCAAAGACCGGCAATGACAAGGTCCTGCAAGGCGCTCCCAACCGATTTGTAAAGCCTCAAACCATCCTCAGGCGTAAAGGCCCGCCCGAGCGCGTCCGAAAGCGATCGAAGACGCGGTTCGAACGGGATCCCTGCTTGACGCGCCGCCAGCATATCTCCCGTTTCATGCGCGACTTCCTCGACCACGTCCGCCACGATTGTCTGCGCTCGCGCAACGACCGACGTATCGACCTCGCGCTGCTCCGGGAGAGTCGAGCCGACCGAAATGACCGTGGCGTGTTCTTCGAGCCACTCGCCGTAGAGTGTCGGCGTTTCGTTGCGCGACCGGGCGGCGCAAATCACCACATCCGCGCCCGCTGCCGCCGCCGCTCCTTGCGCTACTGGCTCGATCGGGAAGCCGAGCTCGGCCAATTCGGCGGCGAAGCGAGAGCGGTTCTCAGGGTTAGGGCTGAATACGCGCGCTCGGGCGATCGTGCGAGTGGCCGCAAGCGCCCGCAAATGCATTCTGGCCTCGAAACCCGAGCCGATCACCGCCACTTCAATGGCCCCTGGCGACGCGAGCGCGTCGGCGGCGAGGGCGGAGGTTGCGGCGGTGCGAAAGCCGGTAATCGAAGCGGCGTCGATGAGCGCGACGAGCTCGACTGTCTGCTGGTCGAACAGCGGGATCAGGTACGACGCGCGACGGTTGCGGATTGACGCGGCGATCAGCTTGGCGCCCATCAGCGATCCGTCTGGGTTGACGCCCGACAAAGTTCGAAGCCATAGGCCGTCGGCACGGGCCATTCCGCGCGGCGGAAACATCGCGGCGTTCGCCGGCGCGGAATAGGCGCGCCGCAGCGCCTCGATGGCGCTTCGCCACTCGAAAACCGAGCGCACGTCTGCATCAGTGAGGAAGAGCGGCGCCGCGCTGGGCGTCGCGACGGCGACCTCGCTCATGGTCGAAGAGCCTCCTTCATCAACTCCATTGCCGATCCGTCATGGGCGAAGCCGAGTTGCTCCTCCCGCGCGGTCGATAATTCTGGGTAGCGCCCGAAGACCGCTTCAATCCGCGGATCGGGCTCGAATGAAACGAGCTCGCGGCGATCCTCGCCATAAAGTTCGCAAAGCGCGCCGACGATTTCGCCGATGGACAGGCGCAAGGAGGGAAGGAGGGCGACGCCGCAATAGTCGATCATGGCCGCATGGATAAGATTTTGCGCCGCGCGGCGAACCGACATCCACCAGGCGGTCGCATTCGGCGAAATCGGACAGAGATAGGGCTCGCCGGCTGCGAGAGCGCGCGGCAATTCGCTCATGAACGCCGAGCCAAAACCCGAGGCGCGGCCCGGCCGCGCGATCACGCCCGGGAGCCGGATCGCGACGCCCGAGACGTCGCCCCTGCGGGAGAAATCGTCGAGCGCGATCTCGACCATGCGTTTGTGCGCCCCGTAGGTCATCGAGGGCTGCGCGGGACTCTCCGCGCTGATCGCTTCTCCTGTCATTTCGCCGTAGACCGCGACGCTGCTGGCGTAGACGAAGCGGGGCCTCGCGCCGGAGGTCGCGATGCGATCGAGCAGATCGAGGCTCGCGTCGAGGTTGACCCGACGGCTGAGGGCCGGGTCGCGCTCGGCGAGCGCGCCCGGAACGCTGGCGAGGTGGAAGACGACGTCGAATCTCGCGCGAAGCGCCTCGCTTAAGACGGCGGCTTCGTCCAGCCTGCCGACGATCCAGCGCACGTCGCCCGACAAGGCCTGCTTGGGGCCGGCGGCAAGATCGAGGGCGACGATCTCCGTTCCCGCTGTTTGCTCCGCCAGCGCGTCGAGAAGCGCGCCGCCGACGAAACCCGCCGCGCCGGTGACGAGGATTCGTCTTGGCCGCGCCCGTTCAGTCGCCATCGCGCTCATCCGGGAAGAACCGGCAGACGAGCCGCGCCTGAACGGAACGAGTGTTCACGCTTTCACGACCCGTTGATCGATGCGGCCAAACGGCCCGCTTCGACCGTCCTCGAACCTCGCCTCCATTTCGACGCGATCGCCGAAGCTCAGGAACGGAGTTCGCGACGCGCCGTGATCGAGCATTTCGATCACGCGCTTTTCGGCCAGGCAGCTGGAGCCGGCGGCGCGATCGGCGTTTGATACCGTTCCTGAGCCGATCAGCGCGCCGGCCTTCAGGCGGCGGGTTCGCGCGGCATAGGCGATGAGCTCCGGGAACGAGAACGCCATCTCCGCGCCGGAGGCTGAGCCGATCCACTCGCCGTTCCTCGTCACATGGAGCGCCATATAGATACGACCGTCGCGCCAAGCCGGGCCGAGTTCGTCCGGCGTGACGGCGATCGGCGCGAAACTGGTCGAGGGCTTGGCTTGCAGAAAGCCGAAGCCTCGCGGCATCTCGCGTGCGCCGACCGCCCGTAAGCTCCAATCGTTGAGCTGCACGACGAGGCGGATGCGGCCGACCGCCGCCTCGGCCGTCGTCCCCATCGCGACCTCGTCGACGATCACGCCGAATTCGCCTTCGAAGTCAATCCCGTCCTCTTCGGCGGCGAAGGGAACGTCGACGCGAGGGCCGAGGAAGTCGTCGCTGGCCCCCTGGTACATCACGGGGATCGTCTCGAAATCCGGAATAGGCGGCTTGTTGAAGGCGAGGTCCATCAGCCGGCCGTGATTGAGGAAAGCGGAGCCGTCGCACCATTGCGGGGCGCGAGGCAGCGGGGCGAGGCAGCGCCTTGCATCGAACGGCGTCACCTCGATCCGATGCGCTTCGAGATCATCGGAGAACCGACGCAGCGGCTCTTCGACGGCGTCCCAATTTTGGAGCGCGTTCAGCAAGTCTGGCGCTATTGCGCCAGCGTCGGCGGCGCGGGCCTCGTCGCGAGCCACCACCATCAGCCGGCCGTCGAGAGAGCCGTCGTCGTAGGTCGCCAGTCTCACGTGCGGCTCTTCGAAATTTCTTCGTCGAATCTCCCATCGACCAGGATAAACAACATCCGGCAGGTTTTGCCCGAGCGGTTGGCCCATGCGTGATTGGTGCCGCGCTGGATCACCACGTCGCCGGCGCGCAGCGACGCCTCGCCTTTGTCGAGAATGAGAGTAATCTCGCCGGCAATGACGACGCCGTAATCGATGGACTCCGTACGGTGCATGAGAGGATGCGGCGAATCGGCTTTCACGGTGGAAGCATGCGCGTCGCCGATCTCGGCAAACGCGCTTCCCATTTTCTCGGCGCCGCGCCGGAGAAACTCTTCGGTATCTGGCGGAATGTCGACGAACCGAAACCGCGTGCCCTGGCGCGGCGGCGGCAAGCGGATCGGACCGATCGATGGATCCGGACCATTGCCGATCGAGGCCGGCGCCCCTTCCGTATTCCAGACTTCGTGGAAAACCGTGCCGGGAATCGCCGCGAGCTCCGTCACGGTCGGCAGCGCGCCGTCGATTGCGATAATCGCTTGGCCGGAAGCGTCGTGGCCGGTCACGACGCGGCGTATTGGCGGTAGGGACATCGGATATTCTCTCCGGATTAGGCGACCGCTTTCGGCGCGGCGGCGAGCGCGCCGTCCGGCGCATGGACGCGGGCGAACAAAGCAACGCCGCAGGCGGCGATGATTATTGCGGCGACGCCCAGACTCGCATAGCCGAACGCCTGGACGAGCGTTCCGCCAAGGATCGGGCCAATCGCAGCGCCGATCATCAGCATAGCCGGCGTGCCGGCGAGCGCGCGAGCGCTGGGATCGAGCTTAGCGAGGACGCCGAAGGCGAAGGTATGGGTGAAAATCATGACCGCGGCGAAGAAGATCGCCGGACCTGCATAGGCAGGGAAACTGCCGCTCAGGGTGATCGTCAGTACGATGGCCGCCTGCAGGATGGGGCCGGCCAGCAGGACCGCGCGGGCGGAAAGCCGCTTTTCCAGGATGGCCGCCAACGGCGCCGGGAAGAGATTGACGAAACCGAGCGCGATCAGCACGCCCGTCACCGCCTCGCGGCCGAAGCCGCGGTCTATGCCGATGCGCTCGAGAAAACTGAACATCATCGCCTGAGTCAGCGCCATGCAGCTTACGCCGGCAATTCCGTACCAGACGGCGGGACGGAGACGGGCGACCTCGGCGACGAGGTCTTCGTCGTCGCTGAGGCGCGCACTCGGAAATGAAATCGCCCCGGCGAGCGCCGCGACGGCCATCACGGCGGCGAAGGTCGCAAACAGCGCGCGGCCGCCAAAAGCGGCGATCAGATTCGGCGTGGCGCCGAGAAACACGATCGCAAAAACGCCGAGCGCAAGGCCGACAATTGCGAACAGGCGGTGCGGGTTGGCGCTTCGCGCGATCGTCCCATGCGTGAAGCTCAGGGCGCAGCCGGCCGAAGCGCCGGCGAGCGCGTGAAGCGCAGCCAGCGCGATGTAGGACGTCACAAAAGTTGCGCCAAGAAACGCCAGAGCGGCAAGTGCGAATCCCCCCGTCGCCGCCCAGCGCGCGTCGATATTATTGAAGCGCGGCGCGAAGGTGAGGCTGCTGATGACGGCGCCGATCAGGAACAAGGTCGCGAGGCCGCCGGCGCGTTGCGGCTCGAATTTGTATTCGGCGATGAGGGCGCCGACCCAAACCGGCAGGGCGACCAGGTCGACCATGCCGGCGCAATGGCCGATCATCAAGGGTATTCGGCCGGACCAGTTTTCAGTGCTCGCGCGCATGGGCTCCTCCCGTTCGGCCTTGCTCAGATCGGCGCGGCCAGCGCCGTCATCGATTCCCGCATGATCCTGGCGTGCTCAGCAGGATCGCCGTCCTTAATCTCGATCTCGCCCAGCCGCAGCGAGTTCTCGACGACCATTCGGCATCGCTCCCACCGGCGCGATTCGAAAGCTTGCAAAGCGTCCGCCACGTTGCCGGCGCGGTCGATCTCCTCGGCGAGCACGATCGCGTCTTCGATGCCGATGCAGGCGCCCGAAGCGAGATGGGGCGTCGTCGCGTGAGCGGCGTCGCCGATCAGAACCACGTAGTTTCTCGACCAAGGCCGCGGCATAAGCAGAGCTTCCAACGGCCGATAGACGATCTGCGAATTCACGCCGAGCGAGGCGCGCACGTCCTGAACGACCGGCGAAGAAAACGGCGCGATCAGCTCGGCGAGCATCGAGACGAAGCGCGCTGGGTCGATGCGGTCGTTCGTCGGCCGGTCCTCTGTGACGAACATGTACATTTCATCGCGCGAGACCGGATTGACGCCAACTTTCACTCTATGGCCGAGCCACATGGTCGGGCGCTCGACTTCCCGGGGACGCGGCGCGACTGCCCGCCAGACGCATTGGCCGGTATAGCGAGGCTGCGGCGCATCGGGAAACAGAGCGGCGCGCGTCTTCGAATAGAGTCCGTCGGCGCCGATCGCGAGATCGTAGGCGCTCTCCGAGCCGTCGCTGAAAAGGACACGCACGCCCTTTTCGGTCGCCTCGATCCTTTCGAAAGTCGCGCCCAGCCGTACCGAAGCGCCGCAACCTCGGGTCGCCTCCGCGAGAATGCCGGCAAGAACGGGGCGCATGATCGCGCCGCCGCCGGGCACGTCGGGACCGGCGAGCCGCGGCGTCGGCAGGCTGGCGATTCTGTGTCCGGCGGCCGTGAAGACGTCGACGCCGTCCGTCGCGGCGCCCTTTTCGAGGAACGCGTCGAGCGCGCCAATCGTTCGCAGCGCGCGTAGGCTTGCCCCGCCAAGCGTGATGCCGGCGCCGTAGGAGCGCCAGACCGGATCGATTTCGACGAGATCGACGCTTGCGCCGACTTTGCGCAATTGAATGGCGGCGGCCATGCCGGAAAAGCCGCCGCCTATGATCAAAATCCGCTTGCCCTCGGCCGACATGGCTTCCTCCTGAATTGCTTATCCTTTGAGGACGAGCTCGCCGTTCGCAGTCGCTTCGATTGGCGCCGGCCTCAGCGACTTGCCGAGCGCCGCGCCGAGAAGGCAGCGTCCGGTCTCGATCTCGAATTCTGCGCCATGCGAGGCGCAAACGATCCGGTCGCCCGCGGCGTTGAGATAAGCGTCTGTCCGCCACGCCATCGGCGTATCGCCGTAATGCGGACAAGCGTCCCAATAAGCGTGGATGTGCTCGCCCTTACGCACCACGAACGCCTTGGTCCGGCCGCCATCGAACGGGCCGAAGGCGCGCGCTTCGCCGTCGGCGATGTCGTCGAGCTTGCAGAGGAAGCGCGCCATATCCGATCAGCGTCCCATGCCCGGCGGGGGCCCGCCCGGCGCCCATTTCTCGCGATGTTCGAACAGAAAGGCCTGCGCCGCCTCCGCGCTCATCGGCGTCTCCCGCGGCGCCCATTCATCGTCGTGCTGATCCATGTCGGCGTCATATTCGACATGGCAGCCGAGCGGGCTGTTGAAATACCAGAACCAGTTCGAGCCGAATTTGTGCCGGCCTGGCCCCCAGAAGGATTGGTAACCGGCTTTGATGAAACGCGAGCCGGCAAGCATGAGCTCGGTCGGGCCGCCCATATGGAAGGCGAAATGCTCGCAGCCCTTCATGTAAACGGGCGTTTGAATGAAGAACAAGGTATGGTGATCGTTCGTTCCGGCAGGGCGCAGGAACGGACCGGAATTGCCAAGCCGGTCCGTAACCTTGAAGCCGAGGCGGTTGACGTAGAAGGCTTCCGCCTGAGCGATATCCGGCACGAAGCAGACGACATGCGACAGCGTCCGCGGCTTGGCTGGCATATCTTGCCAGACGCCGATCTGGTTCACGCCGCGCTGCGCCGGCGCGCCTGGGGCGTTGACGCGCTCGCCGGGCAGGTCGAGCTTCCGCCGAATTGTACGTTGGAAGCGCAGGGCGAAGCCGTGATCGTCCGTGGCTTCGATTCCGCCGTCAGCTCGGCGCTGGACCTGGCGATCGCGCGCAAGCTCGTCGGCCACCGCGCCGAGCGTCGCTTCGTCGGCGACGCCATAGACGATCTGGCGCAGCATCGCGCCGGTCTCGAGCGGCGCCGGCAGGCTCGGGTCGCCGCGTCGGCGCAGGACGATTCCAGTCCCGTCGAGCGCCTCGAAGCGGCCGCCCTTCTCGTCGACGCCGACCGGATCGAGGCCGAAGGCGACGAGGTATTTGGCGCAAGCCTCCACGTCGTCGACGCCGAAAACGAGAGCGTCCGGTCCGATGATGTTCATGGAGTTCTCCGTTCGGCTAATCGGCAAGCGCGGTGCGGCCGCCGAGCGTTTCGGCGACCCAGTCGGCGATATAGGCGCCCGCATTGGCGGAATTGTCGAAACTCGCATGCTGCGCGCCGCCTTCGCGCTCGCCGAATATCTTCAGTTCGCGCTTCGGGCTGTTCACAAGCTGATCATAGGTGCGCTGCGCCCAATGAAGCGGGATTTGCGAATCTTTCTCGCCATGCGCGACGAGGAACGGAACCTTGATGCGGTCGAGAACGCCGTCGAGATGAACCTTCTCGACAATACGCATGAACTCATCCGAGTCGCGCGCGCCCCAGACCCACCGCACATGCTCCCAGTAATGAGGAACCGGAAAGTCGCCTTCGCGCTGCAGGCGCTTCTTTTGCACGTCGCGCCAATCGTGATTGGCGCCCCACGCGACGCCGCAGGCGAAGCGCGGTTCGAACGCGACCGCCCGCGGGCAATAGTAGCCGCCCAGCGAAACGCCTTCGCAGCCGATCCGCTTCGGGTCGACGTCGTCGCGGGTCTCGAGCCAATCGACGATTTTGCTCGCCCAAGCCTCGGTATTGTAGACGGCCCGCATGCCGTGAAGCCGCAGAGCTTCGCCGCTCCCGGGCTGATCGACCACCAGCGAGGCGACGCCGCGCTTGGCGAGCCAAAGCGGCAGTCCGACGCGGTATTTCATCTCCTTGGTCGAATCGAGGCCGTTGAGCTGGACCAGGAGCGGCGCTCGTTTCTGAGCGCCATCGGCGCGAATGTAAAGCGCGGCGAGATGGGCGCCGCCGTACGGAATCTCGACCCGCTCGCAATTCTCGCCGGCGAGACGGATGCCGCGGGCGAAGGTCTCGAGGACGCGGCGATAGAGCGCCATGCGGCCGGGCGCATTATGCGCCTGGAGGCGCTCGGCGGTAAGATAATAGCTGGCGGCGCGGCCGTATTTCTCGCCGGCGGAAATGAGCCTGCCGCGGCTCTCGTCCTCCTCGGCCAGGCCGCAGAGCTTGTCCGCCATTTTCGACCAGGCCTCCCGAAAGGCGAGGGTTCCGGCCGGGTCGGGCTGCTTCGCGGCCTCCTGGAGAGGGGCGCACATCTCCTCGATCTCGCCGATCTTGGCGCCCATCTCTAGGGCGAGGTCGACCGAGAGATTCCAGGGATAATTGGTCGGAAAATACTTGAACATCCGCTACCCCGCCGATGGACGGGTATGGCCGACGTCCCGCGCGCGCGCCGCCGCTCGCCCTGCCGAAATCTTCATGCGCTTTCCTCCTCGATCCCTGTTTAGGGAAGGGCGGCGCGTCAGAAAAATGAATTGTTGAAATTGCTCTTATTGATTCTATAAATATATCGTCCGTGGGCTCAGGCGCATGCGTTTCAAACGGCTCGACCTCAATCTCCTCGTGGCGTTGGATCACTTGCTCAGCTTGCGGAGCGTCAGCGCCGCCGCCGAACGTATGAACCTGACGCAGTCGGCGATGAGCAACGCGCTGCAACGCCTTCGGGATTACTTCGACGATGATCTCTTGGCGAAGGTCGGCCGTCGCTTGGAGCTGACGCCGCGCGCCGAGGCTCTGAAGGGCCCGGTACGGGACGTCCTGGTCCGTGTCGAATGGACGATTGCGGCCACCTCGCAATTCGATCCGTCGACCTCAGATCGGAAATTCAATCTCCTCGTTTCCGATTACACTTTGGCGACCTTGATTCCACGCGTTCTGGCGCGCTGCCGTAACGTTTCACGAACCGTGCAGTTCAATTTCCTGCACCAGGTCGAAGCGCCGGAGCGACTGCTCGATCGCGGCGATGTCGACCTGCTTATCATTCCATACGACTTTTGTTCGAAGCGGCATCCCGCCGAGGTGATCTTCGAAGAGCGCTACTGCGCGATCGTCTGGCGAAACGGAAATCTCGCGCAAGGGAAGCTCTCTCGACGCGAGTTTGCGGAAGCTTCGCACATCGTCATGCAACCGCCGGGAGGCGCGCAATCGCTTGAATCAGTGTATTTCAAGCAACTAGGCGTGGAGAGACGGATCGACGTGACCACGTACAGCTTCAATACGATTCCCCTTCTTGTCGTCGGAACCGACCGCATTGCGACGCTTCAGGAACGGTTGGCTCGACAGGCGGAAAGGATGTTGCCGATCAAGGTCATCGAACTCCCGGTTCGTCTGCCGAGGATGAGGCAAGCTATGCAGTGGCACAAATATCGAGCGCAGGACGCCGGTCTGACCTGGTTGCGCGAGCTCATCAGGGACGTGGCGCAAACCCCGGCTTGACTAACTGCGGCGGCGCAGCCCAACCGTGACCTGTTTGAGCCGAACTGAGCGCAATGGAGGACCGATGCCGCGCGCTTCAACGCACAGGCGGACGGGTCGGGCCGGACTTGTCGACACGTCAAGCCGGCCGTTTATTTTCAAGCGCCGCGCCCGGTCATGAGCAAGACTCGGTCAGGCGCGCCGCTCATTCATTCTCGCCTCATCAGCCCTTCCGCGTTCGCCCAAGCATAAGTATCGTCCAAAGCGCGCTCGATACGCGCCATGAGTTCATCGATCAATGGCTCGTCGATGATCAATGGCGGACAAAGGCTGACCGTGTCGCCGATGCCTCGAGTGATGACGCCGTGCGCTTGCGCACGCCGCGCGACGTCCGCCGCGATCGCAAGCGAAGGGTCGAACAACGCCCGGTTCGCCTTGTCGGGCGAGACTTCGAGGCCTGCGACGAGGCCGACGCCGCGCGCTTCTCCGACCAGGGGATGCCCGGCGAGCCGCTGAACGTGCGCCTGAAAGCGCGGCGCCACCCGTCGGACATGGCCGACTATGTCTCTCTCATCGTAGATGTTGAGGGCCTCCAGGGCGACGGCCGCCGCGGCCGGATGACCCGAATAGGTGAAGCCATGGGCGAAGCTCCCGATCTTTTCGCTTTCCGCAACAATCGCCCGATAGACCTTCTCATTGATCATGAGCGCAGAGATCGGTAGATAGGCGGCGGACAGCTGCTTTGCGACCGTGATCATATCCGGTTCTAGCCCGTATGTTTCCACGCCGAACATATGGCCGGTACGGCCGAAGCCGCAGATCACCTCGTCCGCCACAAACAGGATGTCATGGCGTTTTAGAATAGGCTGAATCTTGTCGAAATAGGTGCGCGGCGGCGTGACGACGCCGCCGGAAACCATCACCGGCTCGGCGAAGAAGGCCGCGATCGTGTCGGCGCCTTCGCGCTCAATTAGCGCTTCCAGCTCGGCCGCGCAGCGGGAAGCGAATTCCTCCTCTGTCTCGCCGGGTTCGCCGTGCCGATAGAAATGCGGGCACATGAGGTGGAAGATGCCGGAAATTGGCAGATCGAAATCGCGATGATTGTTGGGTAGGCCCGTCAAGCTCGCGGTCGCGACCGTCACGCCATGATAGGCGCGCCAACGGGAGATGATTTTCTTCTTCCGCGGCCGGCCGAGCGCGTTGTTGTAGTACCAAATCAGCTTGATAGCCGTGTCGTTCGCCTCGGAGCCCGAATTCGCGAAAAAGACTTTCGACATCGGAACCGGCGCCAAGGCGATCAACCGCTCGGCGAGAAGAGCGCTGGGTTCGGTCGTCTTGTGCCCGAAAGCGTGGTAGAAAGGCATCGTCGCCATTTGTCGCGACGCCGCGGCCGCAAGCCGTTTTTCGCTGAAGCCGAGCGAGGCGCAGAATAGCCCGGCTAGCCCCTCAATATAACGCCGACCGGAAGCGTCGATCACATGGACGCCGTCGCCGCCGACAATGACGAGCGGACCTTCTTTTTCGTGCAAAGCGGCGTTCGTGTAGGGATGCAGGTGGAACGCAGCGTCGCGCGCTTCGAGCGAATTCGGACGAAGATGGCCGACCTGCGTTGACATTTTCCGTTCCCAGTCAATGATTATCGAGCGATGTCCGCGGCGGCCGTTCGTTTCAGCCGGCCGTTCGGGTCCTTGATAGGAATTGGCGCAGACGCTCGGATTTTGGATTGGCGAAGATCGCCGCAGGCGCTCCCTCTTCCTCGACCCGGCCGTCATGGACGAAGAGCACGCGCGACGACACATCGCGCGCAAAGGCCATCTCGTGCGTGACGACGAGCATGGTTCGCCCCTCATCGGCGAGCGACCGCATCACCCGGAGCACTTCGCCGACAAGCTCCGGGTCGAGCGCCGAGGTCGGTTCGTCGAACAACAGGACTTTCGGGTGCATCGCGAGGGCGCGCGCAATCGCCGCGCGCTGCTGCTGACCGCCAGAGAGGTGAGCAGGATAATAATGCCGGCGCTCGGCAAGGCCGACTTTGGCGAGCAGCGCCTCCGCCTCCGCTACGCATTCCAGCCGCGGCCTTTTCAAGACATGGACTGGGGCTTCGATGACGTTCTCCAAGATCGTCATATGAGACCAGAGGTTGAAACTCTGGAACACCATCGCTGCACTGCGGCGCAGGCGCTCCACTTGCTTGCGATCCGGACGCTGCAATCGTCCCTTGCGATCCGGCGCGAACCGCAAGGTTTCGTCGCCGATGGTGATCGCGCCGCGGCCGGGCGTCTCGAGCAGGTTGAGACAGCGGAGCAAGGTCGACTTGCCCGAACCCGATGACCCGAGAATCGAGACGACCTCGCCCTGCGCAGCGCGGAGCGAAACGCCCTTGAGCACTTCGATGGGACCGAAGCTTTTGTGAAGGTCTTCGACAATGACGGCCGCCGGCCGGTCCCGCGTCGCGGTTCCCGCTTGATCGAGGGCCAAATCGCCGATCACGCCGATGCTCCTCTTGGCGAGGACGACGGCATGAGGTTAGGCGCGGTCCTGAGATGCGGGGAGAGACGGCGTTCGAGCCAGCCGATGAGGCGGGTCACGATGAAATTCAGGGCAAGATAGATGGCGCTGGCGCACGCGAAGACTTCGATGGCGCGGTAAGTCTGCGAGATGATTTGCTCGGCGATGCCCGTGACTTCCGTCAATGTGACGATTGAAGTCAGCGACGTGCCCTTGATCATGAGAATGATTTCGTTGCCGTAGCTTGGCAGGGCCTGCCGGAGCGCAATTGGCAGCGTGATCCGGCGGTACACCAGCCAAGGCGACATGCCGCAGGCGCGCGCCGCCTCGATTTGCCCGAGCGGGACTGATTGCAACCCGCCGCGGATGATCTCGGTTCCATAGGCGGATGTATTCAGGGTCAACGCCAGGATCGCGCACCAGAAAGGTTCGCGAAAAAAGCTCCAAAGTCCGATGTCCTGCAGGAACGGCCGGAACTGACCGAGCCCATAATAGATCAGGAATATTTGCGCCAGGAGCGGCGTCCCTCGAAAAGCGGCGACGAAGCCGCGGATCAGCCACACGAAGAGAGGTCTTCCGCCCTGCAGCGTCGTCGCTAAGGCCAGGGCGATGAGCAAGCCGAGCGCGACCGACGTCCCGGCGAGCTTGAGCGTAAGCGGCAGCCCGCTCAGCAGGCGCCGAAAGACGTCGGCAAGGAAGGCGATATCCATCACGCAATCCTGACGCCGCGCAAGCTGCGGCGTTCGGCGCGCCGGAACAAAGCGCCGGTCAGCAGCGCGATGATGAGGTAGAGAGCGGCCGCGCTGCAATAGAAGACAAAGGGTTGGCGAGTCGAACCGGCGCCGACCTGCGCCTGTCGCATAAGTTCGACCAGGCCAGTCACGGAGACGAGCGCGGAATCCTTGAGCACCAATTGCCAGACATTGCCGAGCCCCGGAAGCGCATAGCGCAGCAATTGCGGAGCAATGATCCTGCGCAGCATGGTCGGATGGGGCATGCCGAAGGCCCGCGCGGCCTCGAGTTCGCCGCGATGGATAGCGAGGTACGCCCCGCGATAGACCTCCGCCTGGTAGGCGCCGGAGATAATTGCGAGCGCCGCGACGCCCGTGGCGAAAGCGGGGAGCCCGACGAAGCCTTGCCCGCCGAGCCAATGGCTGACGACGGTCAGGCCGACGCTGCCGCCGAAATAGAGAAGATAGATCGTCAAAAGGTCCGGCACGCCGCGGAACAGCGTGCCGTAGCCGTCGGCAAGGGCAGCCCCAAGCGCTCCGCCGGAGAGCCGAGCGAAAGCGGCGAGGCCTCCCAGAACCGCGCCGGCGGCGAAGCCGGCGATCGAGAGCGCCGTGGTCGTCAGCGCCGCCTTCAGCAGCGCCGCGCCCCATCCGCCCGCGCCGAAACTCAACACCTCGAAAAGGCTGGAGCTAATCATTTGCGCCTACGCCCGCGATCGGCAGCCTCGTTTCGAACCACGGCCGGCCGGCGCGTCATTGCGGCGGGGTCACATCCGCCTTGAGCCATTTCAGGGACAGCCGCTTCACCGTGCCGTCGGCGATCGCCGACCCGATCGCTTCGTTGAACATGGCGAGCAGCGTCGTGTCCTTTTTGCGCATGCCGGCGCCGGTGCCGCGACCGAAGACGCCTTTTATGAACTTTGGACCGGCGAGCGTGTACGCCGAATATTCCGGCTTTCCGAGCGTCGCCGCCAGGGCGGTGCTTTGCGCGAAGAGCGCGTCGACGCGGCCGGCGGCAAGGTCGAGATCATGCTGTTCGGTGGTCTTGTACTCGCGGATATCGATGACGCCGTCGAAATATTTCTTCAGGAACTGCTGGTTCGTCGTCGCCGCCTGAACGCCAACGGCAAGGCCTTTGACCAGCGGCTTCATCTTTTCGATCACGGGAGCGGCTGCCGCTTCGTCGTTAAGATCGTATTCGCCGTCCATGCCCGCTTTGGCGAGCGCGCTCGTCTTGGCGACGGCGAAGGTGGACGGATCAATCGCATAAGGGCGGCTGAAATTGATAATTTCCAGTCGTTTGTCGGTGATGAACATGGACGCCATGATGACATCGAACTTGCCGACGTTCAGAGCGGGGATGAGGCCGTCCCAGTCCTGAAGGACGATCGTGCACGTGACCTTCATGCGCGCGCAAAGGTCATTGGCGAGGTCGATTTCGAATCCCGCCGGCTTGCCGTCCGGGCCAGTGAAGTTCCAGGGCGCGTACGCGCCTTCGGTCGCTATCGTGATCGCGGTCGGCCTATCCTCCGCCGACGCGGCCGCTCCCCACATCAACGCTGAAATGGTCAACGCGGCCAATGACGCAAGTTTCCCGATCGTCTTCATGTGATCCCTCACGATTCGAGGCTTAGCCAGTCCTCGTCCCTCAAATATCCGTTGGCCACGCCTGGTCAGGCGGGATTTGGAGCTTCGTTCATCGCCCAGTTTGCGCCACGAACGCCGCCAGCGCCGGCGCCGTCTCCAGAATGTGTTTTTCGATCGTCGCCTCCGCGGCGATCGGATCTCCAGCTTCCAACGTCCTAATGATCACACGATGTTCTTCATCGGCGCTGAGCGGCTTCTCCGCGTGGTGGAGCCAGATGCGCAGATAGGGCTCGATCGTCACATGGAGCCGGGCGATCTGCCGGATGAGCTTAGGCCGTTGACTGTACGAACAGAGATATTCGTGAAACTGGCGATGCCGGGTGACCCAATCATCGCCGCCTTCGCCGTTGGTTTGCATGCGCGCCAAGAGCCGATCCAATTCCGAAAATGCATCGGCGTCAAATCGCGGGGTGGCTAGTCGGACAGCGAGCCCTTCGAGGACGGACCGGATTTCGAAGACTTCGTAGATTTCATCGGTGGTGAGCCCGGCGACGACGCAACCGCGATTCGGCCGGATCAGCACAAGCCCCTCCGTGCTGAGTCGCCGAAAGGCTTCGCGCACCGGCATCCGGCTCATGCCGATTTCGTTGGCGATGTCTTCCGGAATGAGCCGCGTTCCCGGACGGAAGCGGCCGGTGCGAATGCCCTTGAGGACGTGACGATAGGCTTCTTCCTCGGCGGTGCTCGCTGAAAAAGCGTCAATCGTCTGCACGCTTGTCATCCGCACCCAAATCGTGTTTGGATTTGTGTATCCACTTATCCAGTCTGATACGGCCGGGGTCGGACTGTCAAGCAAAGACGGGACAATTCCCTCGGTTCGGCCAAAACCGAGATAGCGCGGAGCCGTAACATGCGGGATTTCGAGTCGCCCGGTCGATCCATTGCGACGGGCAAAAACGGCATGGCCGCTACTTCGCATACGACGGCCACGGCGATCGCCGTCGACATTCTCAGAAGCGGCGGCAACGCGGTCGACGCTGCAATTGCGGCCTGCGCCGTACAGGGCGTCGTGGAAGCAGGATCAACAGGGATCGGCGGCGATTGCTTCGCGCTGATTTCGCTCGGCGGGTCGGAGAACATCCTCGCCTATAACGGCTCCGGGCGCCCGCCGATTGCTGCGACTGCGGAATGGTATCAGCGCGAGGGCGTTCGAGCGATCGAACGGAACTCGCCGCACGCCGTCACGATTCCCGGCGCAGTCGAAGCCTGGTCGCGCCTGATTGGCGATCACGGCCGTCTGCCTTTGGCGGACGTCTTGGCGCCGGCGATCGGCCTGGCGAAGGACGGCTACGCCATATCGCCGCGCGTCGCCCATGACGTCGGCAACCAGACGGACCTGCTGAAGCGCGATCCTACCGCGCGGCGAACCTTCCTCTGCGGCGACCAAGCCCCTGCGGTCGGATCAATCCAACGTCAACCGGCGCTGGCCGACACTTTGACGACCATCGGTCGCGACGGGCCTGATGCTTTCTACCGCGGCGAGATCGCCGCAGACATGGTCACGTATTTGAGGAGCCTCGGCGGTCTCCACACGCTCGACGATTTCGCCGGAGCCAAGGGCGAATATGTCGCGCCGATCAAAGCGGAGTTTCGCGGCCGCACGATCTACGAATGCCCGCCGAATGGCCAAGGCGTCGTCGCGCTCATGATCTTGAAGATCCTGTCGCGTTTCAACGTCCGTCCAGATCCGCTTGATCTCGACAATCTTCATATCGAGATCGAAGCGACGCGCCTCGCTTACGCTGCGCGGGACGCCTTGTTGGCCGACCCGGCGACGAGCGACGTTCCGACCGATTATCTTCTGTCTGATCGGCTCGCCGACGATTTGGCGGCCAAGATCGACGTCGCTCGTGCGATCGAGGCTCTTCCTTCGTTTGAAACGGTCGCGCATTCGGACACGGTCTACATCGCGGTCGTGGACAAGGATCGAAACGCCGTCAGCTTGATCAATTCGATATTCCATCCCTATGGCAGCGGACTCGTCAGTCCCATGAGCGGCGTGCTCTTTCACAATCGCGGCCAGAGCTTCTCTCTGACCGAGGGCCATCCTAATCGGATCGCGCCCGGCAAGCGCCCGATGCACACGATCATTCCTGGAATGGCGGCCGAAAAGGGACGTGTTTGCATGCCCTTCGGCGTCATGGGCGGACACTATCAGGCGATGGGCCACGCTCATCTCCTCGCCAAATTGTTCGATCACGGGCTCGATCTGCAAAGCGCGATCGATCTGCCGAGACTGTTTCCATTGCCCGGGACGAACGTCGTCGAAGCTGAAGCGCGGCTGCGGCAGCGCCATGGCGCGGCGCTCGAAGCGCGCGGCTTCAAGGTCAAGCCGCCAAATTGGGCGATCGGCGGCGCGCAGGCGATCTGGATCGACTGGGAGCGCGGTTCGCTCATCGGCGGCTCCGACGGCCGCAAAGACGGATGCGCGATCGGTTTCTGAACAGGGCAGCGCGGCGACGGAGAGATTGGATGTTTGATGACAAGAAATTGGAGCGGCTGCGCGCCAGATATGGCGCTGTAGGCGGCAACGAAATTTACGATTCCCATTTCCAAAAGGTCGCCGCCTCCGTCTTCAAAGACTCGGACAAGCGGCCGCCGCCCTATGCCGGCGTGCCGACCCTGCTGCGCGCGCCGCATCGTCCCGATTTCAGCGAGAAGACGCACGACGACCTCGACGTCGCCCTCTTGGGCGTCCCTATGGATCTTGGCGTGACCAACCGATCCGGCGCGCGATTCGGCCCTCGCGCCCTGCGCAACCTCGAGCGGGTCGGAACCTATGAGCACGTCTTTCGAATGGCGCCGGCCGCCGAACTCTCGATCGCCGATATTGGCGATGTCCCCTTGAGCAGCCGCTACGACTTGGCTGCATGCCACCGGGACATCGAAGCCTTTGTCGGTCGGCTGGTCGCCGCCGGAATCGTTCCGCTCTCCGTGGGCGGCGATCACTCCGTCAGCCTGCCGATTCTTCGCGCCATCGGCAAAGAGCGGCCGGTCGGCATGATCCATATCGACGCGCATTGCGACACGAGCGGGTCGTTCGAAGGATGCAAGTTCCATCACGGCGGTCCGTTCCGCCAAGCGGTTCTCGACGGCGTTCTCGACCCGGAGCGGATGATACAAATCGGAATCCGCGGCAATTCGGAATATCTCTGGGAATTCTCCTATGATTCAGGGATGACCGTGATCCACGCCGAAGAAGTCTTGGCCATGGGCGTCCCGGCGGTCATTCGCAAAGCTCGCGAGGTCGCTGGCGAAGGCCCGACCTACGTCTCGTTCGACGTCGACAGTCTCGATCCCGCTTTTGCCCCTGGCACCGGCACGCCGGAAGTCGGCGGGCTGAGTTCGGCCGACGCGTTGGCGATTCTCAGAGGCTGCCGAGGCCTCGACGTCGTCGGCGGCGACGTGGTCGAAGTCTCCCCGCAATACGACCCGACGACCAACACCGCGCAGGCGGCGGGCCAGGTCTTGTTCGCGATCCTGTGCCTCGCCGCGTCCGCTTTGCCCGCCCGGCCCAGGCGCGGGGCGCAGAACGTGCGTGAGCCGTGAGCTTTCCGGTGTAATAGTTAAGCCGATGGTGCCAGGGGCGGAATCGAATATTAAACGCAAGCAATTGATACATAACGCGTCTCTCAATGAGATTTGGGGAGGGGCCAACAACGAGGCCAACGCGATTTCCGCCTTAAAAAATCACGGGTTCGATTCCCTCGCTAAGCCGACGCTCGATCTCGGCAGCAAAAAACCAGAAGCCAAAAGTGGAGGGGCGTCCGTTTTCGCGTCAGCGAGATCATGCATCAAAAGCACCGGCAGCGAGAGCATGATTCGCGCGACCGCAGAATAGCAAAATGCTGATCTCCGCATCCGACCGCATTGAGCAGCAAAACACAGCTTTGCACGTCGAACAAACCGCACTCGCGATGGCGACAAATCTCGGAATTTGTCTAGATTGATCCGCCATCGCCCGCACGAACGCGGGCATGACCGCCGGAGTCAAACCGGCCAACGATGGCGAGACAATCTTGGAACAACTTGCACTGACGGTCGCCGAGGCGTGCGCCGCGGCTCGGATCGGTCGAACCACACTCTACGAGGCGATCAAGAAGGGCGATCTCGTCGCCGCAAAGTACGGCCGCAAGACTCTCGTTCGCGTCGATGATTTGCGCAGCTGGCTCGCGCGGCTTCCGACGATCCACGCAACTCAGAACAACGACGAGAACAGCACGGCGGCGAGCCATGAAGCCGCTCGCCAACGCTAAAGGCCAATCGACCACGGCTACCGAGCACGAACCGGGCTCATTGCTTGCTCAGTGGAAACTGGTCGAAGCTGCCGTTCGCGATCGGCGTCTCAGCCGCGGCGACATCGCCGTACTTTTTCGCGTGGTTGACAACTATTACCAGCGGTACGGCAACTCGCGCGCGGCGCCCTCGTATCTCGCTGCCGGAACCGGTCTTACCAGGCGCGCCGTGATCTCTTCGATCAAACGGCTACGTGCGCTCGGCTACCTCGAAGTGGACCGCATTGGCAGCGGAACGCGGCCGACCGAATACGTGCCGAACTGGCGAATGCACGAGGATTTCACCTCTATTAGAGGTGAAGCTCAAATCACCTCAGAGGTGGCCTCGGCTTCACCTCAAGTAGCCCCAGAGGTGAACACGACTTCACCCAAACCTGCTTACGTAGCCGGCTTACAGGCCGGCCTACGTAAGCAGGGACCCGCGCCTCCGCCGCCGCTGGGCGGCCCTGACGAGCCGCCCGCGGCGCCGGCGCGGGACCCGTTCGACGAGCTCTGGAACGCCTATGGGCGGAAGCAGGAACGCAACAAAGCCAAGGCGGAGTACCAGAAGCTCGATCCCGATGCGACGCTCCACGCGAAGATCGTTCAAGCAGCCGTGGAGTGGAGGGCTGCATACGAGGCGCAGGGGCGGCCAAAGAAATATTGGAAGTATCTGCACACATGGCTTGCCGGCGAGTGTTGGTTGGAGGACCTGCCTGAACCCTATGAGAATCCCAAACTGGCCAACACCACCAAGCGACGCCAACGAGATGTCGAAGAGGATTACCGGACGTGGCTTCAGGACTGCCTAAGTCCTGGCGAACGTGTGCTGGCGCGTTTTATCGATTGGATGGAGATCGAATCGAACGAGGAGAGAACCGAATTTGATTTCGACTTCGCCGCTCTCAAAGATCGCCACGTTATCGGCCGATTCATTCTCCGTGTGGTTAATCCGAGCGAGGAGTTCAATCAACTCTGGGCGGCGTGTGGAGACGATCTCTGGGTTGATGATTTTCCCGGCTCGTTGGTGTGGGTCATAAGGGGAAGGGATGGCCGGCTCGGATTTAAGCCCTACAATGAGACCAACGCGGCGGAGCCCCCCGTTTCACCTCCCCCGCCGGCCGTAGGTTCTTCCGACGCGAATACGGATGCGGGCGGCAAAGGCCCGATCGAAATCTAGCGGCAGACAAGAATTCGGGGTGCGCACCTTGCCCCTGAGTGCGCACCTTTGCGGGTGCGCGGGTGCGCGCCGCGAACCTCTGGAGGCAGCGCGCGCAGACCATGATGCGGTGCTGATCGGTGCCGACGGCGTGACCGCGGCGGGCGCTCGGGTGATGGTGGTGAAAGCTCCTGACCGGCCGTCCGTAAGAGCTTCCTAACTGGGCAAAATCGTCCCAATCGGGACGCTCGCACCGTACCAGCGCCAATTGCACCAAAAATAGTCCCGATCGGTTCCTTTTATGGATTGGAAGCCATCGAGCTGCTATAATCGTCCCGATAGGGACGACTATGCAGACCATCACCGACAGCAAAAGCCTTGGCTTTCTTATCCGCAAGGAGCGTAAGGCGCAGAGATTGACGCAGGAACAACTGGCCGGGCTGACCGGAGTCGGCGTGCGTTTCGTGCGAGAGCTGGAGGCCGGAAAGGAAAGTTGCCAGATCGGCCTCGCCCTTCAAGTGGCGGCGTCCTTGGGTCTCAGCATTTCCGTCGGCAGCCGGCGGGAGAGTGCCCCGTGAGCCGTCTGCTTGATGTCTATTTAGGGGAGGCAAAGGCCGGCACCCTCCGCCAGGATGAGGCAGGCGCCCTCAGCTACGCCTATGAACCCGGCTATCTCGCCGGACGGGAGCCCCGCGCCATTTCCTTTTCCATGCCGCTGCAGGAAGCGCCCTATGCGGATCGGGTTGCGCGCCCTTTCTTCTCCGGACTCCTACCCGACGAGGGCGCGCGCCAGCGTCTGGCCGGCGCGCTCGGTATCTCCGCGGGCAACGCTTTCGGCCTGCTCGAAGTGATCGGGGGCGAATGTGCGGGAGCCTTGTCGCTTTATCCGGCGGGCCAGATGCCGCCTTCCCCCGACGGCGATGGTGTCGAACCGCTCAGTCCGGCGCGTTTGGCAGAAATCCTCGGCAAGCTCCGCGAACGCCCGCTGCTCGGCGGCGAGGAAGGCGTCCGGCTGTCGCTTGCGGGCGCGCAGGACAAACTTGCCGTCTGCCTCGAGGGCGAAACAATCGGACTAGCCAAGGGCGGCCGCCCCACCACGCATATCTTGAAGGCGTCCATTCAGGCGCTCGATGGCTCAGTCGAGAACGAGCTGTTCTGCCTGCGCCTAGCTGCGCGCCTGAAACTGCCGGCACCCAGGGTCGAGATGCGCCACAGCGGTACGAGCCCGTTTCTGCTGGTCGAGCGCTACGACCGCTTGCAGCACAACGACGGTACCATCTCGCGGCTTCATCAGGAGGATTTCTGTCAGGCGCTGAGCGTGCCGCCGGAACTGAAATACGAGGAAGAAGGCGGACCTGGGATCGAGCGCTCGCTGGACCTGATCGACCGTGCCGCCGCGCGTCCGGCGGCAGACAGGCTGAGTTTCATCCGCATGCTGATCTTTCATTATCTGGTCGGCAATGCGGACGCTCATGGGAAGAACTACGCCCTGCTCTATCGCGGCAAGGCGCCCGACCTCGCACCTCTCTACGATGTCGTCTGCACGGCGGCGTACCCGAGACTGGCGAAAAAGCTCGCCATAGCGATTGGCGGACGATCCGTCGCCGATACGATCCAGTTGAAGCACTGGCTGACCCTCGTACCGGACACACGGGCCGCCCAACGCCTTCTGGTCCGAGACATGACAGAGCTTGCGGGACGTATCAGAGACGAAGCCGACAAGCTTCTTGCGGAGTTCGAAGACGCGGGCATCACGCATGAAATTCTCAAAGCCATTCGTGCCGTGATCGAGACGCGCGCGACCCATTTGTTGAGGATCACCGAAAAACCTTCCGTATTATGAGGGCAGGCACTGCTTGGTCCAAGCCGCTTCCAAACGGCAAACCAGGCCGGGCGATACCCGCCCTGGAAAAAAGCACGGCCCGTCATGTGACGGGCCGCGGGGTGTCCTGGGATCTCGCCCGACCCATCAAATCGCGATCAGACGGCTCGCTGGCGTGCCTCAAGCGCGACGATGCAGAGATCGCGGTAGCGGGCAATTGCCTTCGGGCTCGAGCTGACGGGATTGATTTGGAATGCTTGCAGCCCTTTCAGATCGCCGGCCTTGGCAAGCTCAACGACGCTGGCGAGCTTGTTGCGAAACCGCGTGTGCGTCGGTGCACTGAAATCAGGCGGTTCGGGCAGCTTGCCTTCGCGGGCCGCGGCTTCAATTGTCGCGCGCTTGCCGAGGGCTCGCTTCGGTGTGGCGGAGCGTTTCGCACCATCTGTCGGCGGCTCTCGCGAGGGATCGGCGGCGAGCTTTGCATCGCGGGCATCGGCCGCGGACTTTCGTTGCCGCTTCACGCGCCACGTAAAGCCGTCCTTCGTCTTCACGATTTCGATTTCGTCGGGCTCGTGCCCTGCCGCCTTCGCGGCGCGCTGAGCGTTGAACTTCTTCGCATAAATCTTCATCGGGTCCTCCATATGTGACGTGTCGGTAACGAGACCCGATCGACCGTCGGCCGTGACACCGTAGATCAGCGGGCGCCGGCCATTACGGTGCATCGCGACCAAGCGAGCAGCCTTGCTGCGCGCTTCCTCAAGGTTTGCCGCGGTATCGATCGCGTAGCGGCCGACCCCAAGAAAGAGAGCGATTTCGAAGCGGACCGCCGACGCGATCACCTTCGCGTTGGCAGCGTCGGCAGGATGCGGTTTGCGGGTTCGCGCCATCTGTGGCTCCCTCGGTCGATCGGGCGAGCGCAGTCAGGCTCGACACGCCGATGAGAGCAACTGACAAACGAATTGGCCGGTGCCAGCCAGCACTTGCCCAAATGATAGGACGATTGCAGCGCAGCCCGACGCTCGACAGCCAGATCCGGCCAGCCGATCCCGCTATGGCACCGCGCTGGCGAGCCCACAGAATCGATTGACCGCTACGGCGCGGTTCGCATGCCCGCTCATAAAACTTAGAATACTCTACACTCCATCTATTGACGTGAAGAACACGCTACACTGACGATCTCTTTGCATGAGGTTGTCTATTCCCGAGGTGATGTCCCACCTCAACATTTTGGGTCCAGCCTCGCCGTTCACGGTTGCTGTGACGACCCGGTCGTGGAAATGGCCCAGCCGAGACATTCGCGGATTCAGATGAATAGGCCCGACCGATCCGAGCCTTTTCAAGCGATTGGCTAGGTCACGCTGTTGATCTTCCGGGCGCTCCTCAGAAATGCTCGAAGCGCTGTTCGGCCGAGGGGGTTTCCAGGTGAGCGTCAAAGATGTGATCACAACACCGAGTCCCTGCAGCCTCGTCAGGAAGTCAACCAACGCACCCCGATTTCTGTCGCCACTGGCGAGATAGGGATCATCAATCTGCAATTTGACGGTTCGTCCGATAATTTCTGCAAACATGGCTTTGAAATCACGGGGCTGGCCGGCTTCGTGCCTAAATGCCTTCGTGTTGAGGGCCGTAGCTGCGAGGGCCTTTTCAATCGGCCTAAGGTGCGCCTTGTTCTTTTCATGCCACTCGTCGGCGGACGCGCAGGTTGAGACATAAAGCTTTGAGCCGATCAGGTCGTCAAAAATAGGCTGATCGAAATTGCTTCCGTAGTATTCGAGCGTATTATTAGCTTTTTGAATCGCAATTCTGGGAGCGTTTTCTAAAGCCGTCCTTGGCACCAAATAGATTTGGAGCTGGCCGCGCTGTTCCAGCGGGAGAAGCACATCAATGATTTGGCGATCGAGAGTGGACAGCCGGGACTGGGCCAATGGGAGGCCAGAACACACCATGAAACGCACTTTCCGATCGCTGAGAGACTCACAAAAGTTACGGATAATTCTGGCCACTGATGTGGCAAGTTCCGGCACCCGTGCGCCCTGAATCGACGCGGCGCAAATTGTAACACTCGAGGCTACCTTTAACTGCTCTTCCAAACCACCGTAGTTAATCACTTTGACAGGAATCGCACTCTCTGGAGCGTGCGGTGGCCGCAGCACCGTTTCCGAAAGCAGACCGCGCATCCATTCGAGAACTGGCAAACGATCGAACACATCCCAGTACGCTTGATTGGAATAGTCGTTAATGCATTGCGAACAACTCGTCGCACATTCGGACCGTGCGCAGTCAAGCACTCGAATCGCCGCGCTTACCAGTGCTTTGGCAGAAAACTGAGACTCCTCGAAAAGACGCTGAACATAACCCGCGCCACCAGCCACCGCGTCAGACAGAACGATCAGCGGTCTACCCTCCCGAAGTTCTTTCGAAGCTCGAATATCGCGCGGATCGGCCTCAAGCAGATAGGCGGCTGCAAGACGCAGAGACTCTGCAAGAGTTCTTAGAAACCCATCTAGCTTGGCAGCGCGCTCCCGTTCATTGGCCGCTTCCGCGAACGACGGAGGAGACGCGGAAAATCCTATCGCCCGGATGTCCGTTTCGAAAACGTGTCCCAAGTCGAATGGATAGCTCAAATCCTCTTGTGAGCATTTGTCACCGGTCCGCGGATTCTTGTGCGCCGACTTCAAAGTCTTCTGGCCCATTAGCGCGGTCCGCGGTGCTGGTTCGGCGTATTCGCAGCGATTGCACCAAAAATAACCGGCACCCTTGGGGCCGCGATTGACGACAAACAGCCGCCCGGCAGTCTCGCCAGCGGTTGGCGTCGCGGGAGCAAAGAATGTCCGTACGCCTGATAGGTCCGTGTCAGCGTAATCGCGAAAATGCGCTCTTGTCAGAAGGCGCGCTTCATCAATCGGTCTGGTTCGCAGCCTTGAGGAGCCAGGATCACGCCCCTGCCTCTCATCCAGCGATGTAAGAAAAGCGGTGGGCGCGATGAAGCGCGCTATTCGCGCCTGCGGATCACCTCCGCATTGCTGGCATGTCGGTCCAAACTCATCCCGCTGGGAGTGAATTTCCGGGTGTCCACAATCCTTACAAATTCGGTAATATTGATCGGGCATATACTCTTTGGAGCGGCGAACGATACCACGACTCGTCCAGATACGGCCGCCAGCGACGACCTCGGCCCCAGGCGCATACTCGCCGATCGCAACTGCGGCATCGCGGTCGAGCTGGAGGGACGCATCCTGCGCGAATTGGCTCTCGTCAGCGGTTCTGCGAGTGTCGGAAATCTCAAGCCGAATAGAATGAACGGGGAAACTGTACGTGGGGATAACGGCTGATCGTGACAAAATACTAACAAGAAACTGATCAAGAAATTGCCGTTTCTCTCGCATTTTGGCTGCATGTCGATTCGAGGCCTTCTGCCGTTCGGCTTCGTCCACAGCTTTATCGGACATAATGCGCAGCTGTTCCGCAGCGGATTTGTCGAGCGCTTGCCAGCGCTCCGCGATGTCGTCAATGAAGCGATGTAGCACGCCTGTTACATGGCTTCGAAGGTCCTCCCCCTCTAAACCGACAATCGTAAGTTCAAAAGGAAGCCATTCTCGCATTTGTTCGGCCAGTCGAAGGAACGACGATCCGCGTTCGCTGGAAAGCCAGGTACTAAATTCGACGCGCAATGCTTGTTGAGCCTCCGCGGTCAATGCATCGGAGAAAAAATGCTTTAGGCGGGGAGCACCCGTCCGCTCGGCATCATTCAGATGATCCTCAAGAAAACCGGCGAGCACCGTTGATACCTGGTGCCGGCGGAAAAAACTCGGGTTGTCCAGCGTCAAATAGGGAACGGATGGCTTGGCGTTCAAATACGCATGCAGATCCCTATACGATGCTTGGTCATAGCGGCTGTTGCGAGCGACCATTAACGCGGTTGGCGCGACCTGCGCCCGGCGTCCTGCGCGCCCCGCTCTTTGCTGATAATTGGAAATTCCGGGCGGGACATTACGGCAGAGGATTGCTTCCAGATCTCCTATGTCTACGCCCATTTCCATGGTGGTGGTGCAGCTGAGCATGTTCAGCTCGCCTTGGCGAAACTTCTCTTCAATGTCAGTCCGAAGATCAGGGCCGATTGCAGCCGTATGCTCGCGAGCGAGAGCGGCCAGGGCGTGGCCAGCATATCGGTTTACGTAATGATGCCGGTCTTTCATCGCCGACCGGCTTGGTCGATCCACTTCGAGGAGCGTCCCCGTGCATCGCCATGCAGAGCATTGACCATCAATGTTTATCTGAGAGCGGGACCCACATTTGACGCAGCGGTAAAGGGAACCGTCTGCCGCGCTTCGAAAGCTTAGGTTCGAAAGATCAACGGCCATTCCGCTGAAATGGCGTGTGAGGAGTCGATTCCCGTTCCTTTCTGCCTCGCTCCAAAAAGCATCCAGCGCATCTAGTGCCTGCGAACGATCAAGTTTCAATTTCTTGCACAAGAACCACGTAAACCGATTTTCGGACTGACCTGTTGGAATGAGCGGCCGCAGCAAACGGGACCCGCTCTCCTTTGTTCTAGTCCATGCTCGGCGCTCTTGTGCTTGGGCCTCACCCCAAATCGAGTCATCCTCTAGGTCGAGGCGGTGATCCAGGCTGTTAATGGCTCGATATCGGCGCATTGAGCCCAACAGGAAATGGACGAGTTCGGTCGTTTTTCCTTTCAAATGCGGGACAGCGCGCTCGATCGCCGCGCTTGAGTTGCGGACGCCCTTCTCGTCATAACAGACCTTCGCCAAACCAAGAGATTCTAGAGAAATTCTGGTTAGCCCTTCGGTGCAAAACTCCGCGACGATCATCGCAAGCAAACGATCCTTGGTCTGGCCGTTGCCCATCGGCTCGCGCGCAAAACGATCGTAGAGCTTGAATCCGTCGCGCCGCAGCTCGCGATAGACCAGCTGCGTCAAGTCCTCCAAGCTGAGAGGTTCACCTTCCTTCGTCAGGACACGAAATACCGCTGAGCGCAGAGCTTGATCGCGGGAGGTTCGTTCAAAAAAAGGAGCAAAAAACGCGGCGTCCTGCCGGTTGTCGGAAAACACGAGCAGGTTCCGCCCGCCCATCGGGGCATCCTGCGCGCGATCGTGCGGCTTGGGCAATCCTTCAAGAAGCTCCTGCGCTACGACCGCCGCGAAGGCATCGTCGCCAGGATGAACCGAACTAATGGGCTCAGGATAGCGACCTGCTGGACTACGGCACGATGAACAGCGCCTCACGTAGCTTCGACCATCGTCCTCATCTTCATGCATCTCGGCCCTTAAGAGCCCGAGAATTCCCTTTCCCGGACCATCGGCCAGTGCGCCCGTGGTAGGATCAAAATATTCAAGGTCAGCTTGATCCTTACCCTCTTCGGATTCTTCACTATCGTCGTATTCCGAGGCTTGGTCCTCGGAAGCGCCGTTGAGGCGCAGAACCACACGCTTCGAGTCCGTCTCGGGTTTGGCGTGAAGGTGTTGTCCATCATCCCAAGCTTCGATGTATGGTTCACCGCAATTCCTGCAAACAAGGAGCGGGTAGCGCGGCATTCCATCCTCGGCCTTAACAGACTTACCGAACGTCATAGCCGACCAGTGCTCGGGATCGTCCGCATCAAGCCGGAGAGAGACACCCTCTACGCCGGATGCAGCTAGGTGGTAGCGAGCAGGAAGCAGCGGGTAGGCGCCGGGTGCCGATGGTTTTGCCAGGACACCAACGGAGATCAGTGCCGCACATGCCGCGTGTTGCGTGGCGACATCTTCGTCTGGAAACAGGCGCTGGGCCAGCTCCTCGAAACTCATCGAGCCTTTCTCATCGAGGTCGCGTGCGGCCGTCCTAACCTGCTGGTTCGTTCCGAGTAAGTCGACCAGACCGTCGCCGAAATCAGCAGTCTCGCGCAAAACGAGCTCACTCAGGCCCGCTTTGGCAATCGAGCGATTCCATAGCTGCACAGCCTCGCTGCCTTGGATTTCACCATTCTTGTGAAGCTCCGAGACCACCTTGCCCAGCTGAATCCAATCGGACGCCCGCAAAGTCATCCTCGCCGAACCGGACCGAAGTGCTGGATGCCTCTCCCGCTTGGAGATGATGACGGCCCGTTCTCCGGCAGGAAAATCCTCACCGAAAAGGTCACTCGCGAACTTTGCGAGATCGTCCTTTCGGGACGGGTCAAGGCTGGCTGAAGTACCAACACATTTGACCTGCCCTCGCGATATCCCGAGCCGGGTCTTCAATTTCCTTAAGAGAAAAGCAACCTCGATGGCCTGTGCACCCGCGTAGGTATGAATTTCATCGAGAACAAGCCAACGCAACCGCGCCTGCTGTAGGAGCGCCCTGTTGCGGGGCAAGAGTAAAATGTGCTCAAGCATCGCATAGTTGGTTACGAGAATATGAGGCAGGTGCTCCAGCATTTCGGCGCGACTGAGTAGCCAGTTTTCCGGAACGTTCCGCGCTGCTCCGAAATCTCTTTGGAACGACGGAGCCTCAACGAGCTTCCGTTCTTCTTCGGCGCGGGTCGCGCTTGACCGGACCTGACCGGTGTACCGCCCGAGCGTGATGCCTGGATCGCAAAGGTCCTGGAACAGCAATCGTGCGATACGATGCATTTGGTCGTTGGCGAGCGCGTTGAGTGGATAAATCAGAATGGCTCGGACGCCCGGCTTGGATAAATCCTCCTCTTTCAGGAGATCGTCGATAAGCGGGAATAGGAAGGCCTCGGTTTTGCCCGATCCTGTCCCCGTCGCCACGAGATAATTCTCGCCCATGCGGCTCAGGGCTTCTGCCTGATGCTTGTAAAGTGGCCGACGATATAGCTTACCGCCATCCGACGTTTCCGACAGTGCAGCCCATTTTTGGCTCAGACGCTGCGCTTTTACGAGGTCGTGGAGAGAGTGGCTTTTCTCGAAATCAGGCAGGCTCTCAACGAACGGTCCTTTGACGAGGGAAACCGTTGTTGACGTTAGCGCTTCACTGAGCTTTTGCGTCAGCCTTGGAGCACGGAGCTCGGATACGGGCGCGGCCGTCGAAATGAATCGCGCGAGGGTATTGCGAAGCCGGTCGCGAAAGACGATCGGGTCAAGTTCGTTCATGTTTTAGATTGCCTCTCGGACGTGAGCTCCCACAGGAGCAAGTAAAAGGTGAACAGCTCCGGCGCGAGCCTGATCAGGAATGATGCATCGCCGATCACCGCCCGATATGGACGCTCTAGTCTGCCGGCAAGCCGATGCAGATAATCGGCCGCAGCGTCGTGCCTGGATGCGTAGGCGAACCCAGAAATGAAGAACGGGGCGAATTCGAATATCCCGTGCGTCAGCTCGATTCCGATCGGTGGAGGCAACGTCGGTTCGTGAAGTCTCGAAGCGGCATGAGCAAGTGCGTTCGCGGCGCGAATGCGTGCATCGTTTGAACCTTCTTCTTCGAGACCGGCGTCGTAGAACCGATCAATCAGCCTCCCGAGTGCCGCACCGTAATGAACTGGCCCCAACAATTCGCTCCCCGGCCGCCAAAACCACCGAGCGCTTGGATCGGTATCGAGAGTCTGAAACAATTGACGATAGCGTTCGAAATTGAACCCGCGCAGCGGTCGATTTTTTCGGCGTGCCTCGTCGAAATTTGCGAAAGCCATTAGAAAGGCCGGCGAGAAGCCCAAAGCCTGATGTAACTCCGGAATGGACTTTCCCGCAGTTTCTGCAAGCAAAGCCAATTCTTCGGAGCCCTCCGACACGTTCTCAGCTAGTGACCGAAAGCACGTCACCGGAGACGCGTAGAGCGATGGAAGAATTTGAAGCGGATGAGCGAGAGGAACCCAGCTCTTAGCTGCGCCGGGCTCAGGAGGCAGATGGGCAGAAGCCAGCAACAAGCTTCGTTGCTCAGGCATCTCAGCGACTTGTTTGCCGGCGTCCATCCAACGTGACATGAGCAGCGGACCGATATGATCCCAGCTTTGCTGTGCAAAACATCGACACATCCACGAATTAAGGGAGACGAAGCGGCGGGAAACGTCGGTCGCGTTTGGGGCTTCAGCCTCGTCGCCACGTGGGGTGATCGCAAAAGCGTAGGTGTCGGCCCTTAAATTGCGCAGCGGCCGGAATGATTCGGTGCCGACGGGTCGCACCGCCAGACTCGCCAAAGAGAACTCATCCTGAAACTCATTGAGATTAACCGTGACCAAGATACGTTTCGTATTCTCAAAATCGACCGTCGCGCGTAACCAGTTCGGCGCGATATTAGGAACAGGGAAATGTCTAAGCGCGCAATCATATTCTGCGCGCCCGCCAGTCTCGTCTTCAAGAGACAAGCGAATTGCGTCGATGTCGATCTGCAGCTGGAGCGCGAGCGTCAAGCTCTCGCGCCTTCGTTCGATCTTGAATGCAACCGGCGCCGACGCAGGTACGATCCTGGCAATTAGGATCGGAATTGATCCGGCCGCCGATCGCTCGATCGTAATTTTATCGCGTGGCGCAGGACTCATGAGGTCGGCGAGCGAAAGCACGCGCGTCGTGCGGCGCCGGAATGCATCGGTTTCCAGGCGCCCGCGCACGTTCAGCTTCGCATTTCTATCCGGACAACGAAGCCTGATCGAGCCGCCCTTGTCCTCATCACCAACGACGAGCGTTTCGCCGAGCTTTAGCGGCAGAGATCGCCCCTCCACATCCGTGAATGTGAGCGAAATGCCTGGCCGGGGAATTTCGAAATCAATGCGTTCCTGATTGACAAGAAACGACAACGTCGCGGTATCGTATGCCGCGTCACCATCGAGACAAAGACGGCCGGAATCATCAAAGATAATGTGGCGGCTGTGTTCGGGCGCATAGTTCGTGGGACGCCGATCGCTATCGAAAATCAGCCCGTCTCTTAACTCGCGTAACCCGGACCACAGCCACGCCTTGTATCGCACCAACGCACGATTGCTGTCCCGTAACCTCAATTCTGCCTTGATCGCCACGACGCGATCTATATCGATGGATTGGGCGGAAAGGTCGTGGATCGCCGCGCGTGCATCCGATGCAGCTGTCAGAGCTATGATCTGCTCGCGCCCATCGATTGCGAGCGCAAGGTCAAAAGCCTCGTTCTCCAGCTCGCCAAATTCGATGGCCAGTGACGATTGCCCTGCAAGAAGGAGCCCTTTCTGCCCTTTAGCCACAGCACCGGTTTGGGCCCAGATTCTCGGTTTCGGTTTCGCGATCACTCGAACGGTTCGCGTCCCGGTAGTGACAATTATGCCTGTCGGTCCGAGTTGGCAGTAAGCCGCATAGCCGTTTAAGCCGATCTCGAAGGCGGGTTCGCCATCGGCTGAGAAAGGCGTACGCGCGACGAGCATGATTTCGCGGGCGTCAACGGTGAAATCTGTTTCTCGCGTTGTGTCGATTTGGCCTGCAAGCCGCCCGAGGTCGCTATCAAATGCGAGAATGTGCCGATCGCTTGGAAACACCGGTAACCGTTCGACGTGGTCGCCGATGCTCCAATCGACATGTGCGGGCCACGGAGTTGAGAGCGGCCAGTCTTGTCCGCCACGCAGCTTACGCGTGTTGCCATCAAGGGAGACTGAAATTCGGCCTTCAACTTTGGGCAGAGCGAGCGCTAGGCCATTGCTGTTCCATATAAGGAGTGGCGTAGGGACTGTTTGAGCTTGATAGCGGCTGCCAACCAGCTCACGCTGTGCCTTTTCGATCGCATCGAAGAAGCGCTTTTCGAACTCGTTTCTAGGCGTTTCTTGGAGGCGATATCTCGCGAATAGAGACGCGTAGTGCGCGGTCTGATCAACCTCAAGCACCATGCGAGGGATCTGCACCCCAACGGGAAGAAAATGGACTGCGTCATCTTCCCAGCTATTGAGTGCTGCGGTGTTCTCATACGGCGGAAGACCGAACGCACGCTCGGCAAGCAAGAACGCCTTTGCCACATGATGAAGCTGCGAATTCGCAATACCCGCTTGCGCGAGATAGTCGCGCACTAGGCCTGAGCCATCGAAACATAATCCGTGCTTCCGGCAGGCCGACCGAAAGGCGTGGCTTATGCGGCTCCGGACGTTGCCCGCGAGTTTAACGGTAAATGTCCGCTCGAGGACGGCATAGACGGCGTGCCCGTCCTCACCATACACCTGTGAAAGAGCCGCCGCGAAATTCCAAACCGAGACGAGCGGCCATCGCCGGAAGGCCTCCGGTATACGCTCCGCGTCTCGATGGAGAAACGTCTTGAAAGCCGTCGCGAAGCGGATTCGGTCCGTGTCTTCCAATTCGCAGTGCGCGAGAAACGGCGTCGCCTCGGCTAACGCCTGCTTTCTGCGAATGACAAGCTCCGCGACGCCAAGTGTTCTAATGTAGTCCGGTGTATTGACGATCGCATCCACAATCTCGATTCCCCCTTGTGAACGCTTGGGCCGAGGTCCTGAGGTTCGGACAACCAGCGCTCCGACGCACGTCTCTCAATCAGAGCTGCGCAACTCCGAGAAATGAATTCAGCCGTTGGCTCATGAGTTTGCGGCGCTCGGCCAGGAAGCCGCGATATCCTTCTATTCCGAGCAGAGACTGATCGATCGGGATACATTGCGCTTCGAACGAGCCGACGCCTGCCTTCTCGATTAGAGCAGGAAAGTACTGGCTTGGCGGCTTGTCGCTAATCTGCCGGTTTGTCTTGCCGCCTATGAAGGCAAGATTGGCGATGTCATCGGCTTCCCGAGCCGTATACGTCCCGTTGAGGACCGCCTTGGGGAAAATGTGGTGGAACTGCAACCGGTGTTGCGCTCCTTTATGGCCCAAACCGATCGCGAGATTTGATTGCCAATCCCGCGCACCCGCGTCGCGGAATGCGAGAAACATGGTTTTGAAAAGCGCACTCCGCTGGCTTCGGCCTTCGAATTCCTCGGGAGCGACGTCGAGCCTCCCGACTTGCAACCGCAACCGCTCTATAAGCTGGTCGGCGCCGGCGCCGTCTCGCATCGTCGCTAAATCCTGATCGAGGAGCGTTTCGCTCGATCCGCGAGAGTAGCGGCCCTTGGCATTTGCAATCAGCGCCCACTGGCGCAGCCGCTGTGCCTCGTCAGCTTCGATCTGGTATCGTCGTTTGTGCCCGTAAAACGCCAGCGCCACCAGCAGGAACGGAGATGATAAGAGAGCGGGGCTATCAATCCCGACGTTGCTCTTGAGAAAATTGAGCGCGAATTGCATACCGCGAACGCATTCTTTCCAAGCCTCGCGCAATGTCGCGGCCGGCAACCTGCCCACGGTTAAGAAACGTGATTGGCCGGTCGCGAACGCGATCAGGTTCTTCAGATGAATGCCAAGATCAACGTCGAACCCTGCCTTCGTGCACTCTTCTTGGAAATCCTGGAAGGTCTTCAAGGAGCCGCGCCATTTTGCCGTAATCTGAGCTAGCGCAAGGTCGGAGCTTCTAAGCTTGGCGCCCAGCGAGTTCACGCGGACGAATATTTCAGTCACTTCATCATAGGAAAGCGACCGCTCTAGGATATCCATGCGGTAGACGTATTTGCGAATGCCACGCAATCGAGCGAGCCGCTGGCTGTATTTTTCGCTCCGGGGGTCATCCAAATCGTTGATCCCTGCACGCTTAAGGAATACCCGATCGCTGTCGCTCTTGAAGACGTCCGTAACCTTCACCCAGTTTGGCATCTGTTCGAGTTTTTTGGTCGCAACAACGAAAGTCATCCTCTCAAAACGCTTCTGTAACTCGTCCTCGGTCGAATCGACTTCATCGTCGGCACGTTCGTCCTCGTCCTCTTCATCGTCTCCATTCTCGTCTACCTCCGTTACAACTGAGAGCTGGTCCGGATGATCAAGATTGAAGAGCAGTTCGATTGGCTTCCGCCGGCCCCGCACATTGACGGACTCGCCCCGGATCACGGCCGAAAGGGACGTAAGCCGCTGCTGACCATCGAGGAGGAGACGCGTGGTCTGGTAAGGGTTGCCTTGCTGTCCGACGGCGAAAGCCTGCATGGGAACGGCCTCGTCGGTCTCCCATAGGAGAATGGCGCCCGACGGATAGCCTCGATACAGAGAGTCCAGGAGATCGCGAACGCGTGTCGAACGCCAGACGTATCGGCGCTGCATCTCCGGCAGACGCAGTTCTCCACGCTCAATCATTCCAACGAGTTCTTCGACGGTTGCTTCGGCTTTCGCCATGAATCCCCCCTTACCCGCGCTTCACTCCCTCGCCACCACCGTATCGTAGAGCCCGTAGTGGATCAGTCCCTCGTGGCTCTCGATGCCCGTATAGCGAAGAGAGGCGTCTTCATACCGGCGAAACGCAAACACCGCTTGGTTCATCTGCTCGGTGTTGAACACTTTCAGGCGCACGAGCAGGTGAAAGTCCTTCACCGTCAGGCCCGTCACGGCGAGAAACAGCTCCGGCTCCAGCTTGGTGATCACGTCTTGCAGCGTGTTCTCGCGAAAGTCGGTCAGGTACATGAACGCGGGAATCCGCGTCGCGAACTTGATGAGCTTCTCCTGAACGAGCTTGCGCTTGGACTTGTATTCCTTCTCCTCCTCCGTGAGCTGTTTCTTCTGCTTTTCCGTCAGCTCGCGATCCTTCGCCTTATTCTTGAGCTCCTTCACCTTCTCGCTCTTGTTGATGATCGTCTCAATGATGTTGTCGCCGAGCGAGCGCCAGCCCTCGATGCGCTCCACGGCCGCCATCGCCTCGGGATTGTCGAGAATGCGGCGCAGCGTGTCATTGTCCACGTTCACCAGCAGCGCACTCTCCCACTTGCGCGCCAGTAGCGTGGCCGACGTGCCCGCCATCGCAATGTCCAGGATGCCGCCCGCATCGATCTGAGTCATGTTCGCGCCGTCATACGCCAGCACCGGCAGGAACGAGACCAGATCCTTCACAGCGTTCTCCGGGTTCGGCTCATTAGGAGAAAGTCCGATTCCGTATTCGGAGAGTTGGCGGAGGGCGCGGGTGGGCGCGAAATCGAATACGAAGCAGACGGGTTTCAGGATTTCTTCTTCGTTCGGGTTATCGCCATTGGGGTTCTTGATGGACCACGGCGACTGCACACGGAACGCCGCCTGGAAATAGGTCTCGGGACTCTTCAGATTGCGCAGCATCAGGATAGACGACCACTGTGGCACCGTCACGCCGGTGGTGAGCTTGCCGCACGACAGCGTAATGGTCTTCGTGTCGAAGCCGCTGCCGATGGCCTTGCGCACGGGCGGCAGCGCATCGAGCCCGATGCCGGCCTGCGCGCCTGCCGCGACCACAACTTCGTAGTCGTGCCAGAAGACGTTGTGCTTCTCCGCCAGGAGGTTCGCCATGGCGTGGCATGCCGCGACGTTCGGCAGAAACCAGAACGAGTGCTGCAGGTATGGCAGGAGCCGCACGTCGGAATACGGGAACGGCGGCCGTGTGCCGGTCTTGAGGCTTTCGATAGCTTTTGGCGCATACTGGCCGCGGATAATGTCCAGCCACTTCTGCACGTCGCTTTTATGCTTGAACGCCGCCTTGGCACCGCTGCCCGACGCTTCGAAGAACGCATTGAGGTCGAACTCATCGAACTCCCCAGCGTTCGCGATCGCTACAAGCTCATCGGGCATTTGGTAGGTGAGCAGGCGCATCTGCGGCAGCGCGCCATATGGATTCCACTTGCCGGGATTATTGGCGGCAAACGCCTCCTTGGCGCGCTGTTCGTCCGTGTAGGTCCAGTTAAAAATCTGCTCCTCGATGAACTCACCCGTGGCCAGCGCCTTGAAGGGCGTGCCGGAGAGATAGAGATACGCCTTGGTCGTGATCGGCAAGAACTCGGTTTCCTTCTCGGAAAGCACGGTGAGGTCTTCGTTCACGTTTTCCAGTCCGGAGTCGTATTCGAGCTTCGCTTCCTTCCTGGCGACCGCCTCCTCCTCGCCCTCGAACAACTCCTTCGCGGTTTCGCGCCAAGCGCCGAAGTGGTACTCGTCGAACACGACGAGATCCCAGTTGATCGCGTGAATCCATTCATTCTTCGGCTTGATGTTGCCGGTATCATCCCGGCCAAGCAGGTCCTGGAATGAGCCGAAATAAACGAGCGGCTTCCTGGCGGAGATTTGCCGTGGATCGCCCCCGGACGATTTCGATAGGTATTGCCAGCCGTCGAAGTCCACATGACTCTCAAGGTCCGTCTGCCACGCATCCTCCACCGCAGGCTTGAATGTGACCACGAGCACGCGCTTGGCGCCGAGCTTCTTTGCGAGCTGGTAGGTTGCGAAGGTCTTGCCGAATCGCATCTTTGCGTTCCACAAAAAGCGCGGCACGGCGTGCATGTCTTCGGCCCAGCGCGAAACGAAGTAGGCGTGCGTGGCCTTCACCGCTTCGGCCTGCTCGCGGCGCATCGCGAACATCTCGTGATGCGTGCCGGTGAGCTTTAAGCCCTTCCGCAGTTCGGCGATGGCGGTTTTCACATCGGCGGGCGAGCAGCGCATCCACTCGCGCGACGAGGCGATCACGACGTTCTCGAAGCCCTTGTCGATCAGGCGCTGGCGCACATCGCTGTCGCGGAAGACCGTTCCGTCTTCGCGCTCCGCCACAACATCGATATGCAGGGTGTAGGCCTGCTGCATCTGCCCCTGCGACTGGCGGATGCGGTCGTTCACATTCTCCTGCGTCGTCTGACCGACCTTGATCAGGCCGGCGTAAGCCGCAGGCGGATCGTTCGGAGTCCAGGCATAAATGCGAAGCCGCGCCTCAGGCTTCGGCGCGAGGATTTCGTCGATGGTTTTAGTCATCGTTATCGGCGTCAGCGCCGTTACCGGCGATGTCCAGCGGGCGCACGATCTTTTCGATAAAGGCAATCTCAGCGGCGGAGAGGCCGTATTTCGCGTAGAGGTCCGCGTCGGTCCACTGTTTGGTCCATTCCTGCGTTGGCACGAACGTGTAAACCTTACGCGTCGTGTCCTGGGACGGCTTGTGCAGCAGAATGAGAAGGCGAGTAAGTCGACAGGAGAGATATGACAAAACGCTTTCGGCCTGATCTTTCGAGTCGAATGGGCCGATGCAAAGATACGTTTCCGAACAGATGCTCCCCGGCTCTCCGACAAACGGCGTGCTGATGATTCTATGGGGGTAGGTATCTCTGTTTCCAGTTCCTGGGGCCGCGCGCCCCACATAGACCTTCCACTTGCCGATGAGTTCTGTGCCAGCCGTGATGCGACTTTTAGGCGTATATCCCTCGCCGCCGTTCTGATAAACCAGCACGTCACCAGGACGCTTAGTTGGCCGGCCCTTGAAGGTGGTCTCTAATCCGAACGGCTTTCGTGAACTGACCAGCCGGTCGAAACGCCTATTGGCAGGCAGGGATAGGCTCTCTCTCTCTCTCTCTACGACCTTCCTGAGGATCGACAGCCCTTCGTTGAAGCGGATGAACACGTCCACGCCGTTTTCAAGAAGCGGACGAGTGGCTGTCGAGACGGGCCAGTCTTTGAAATGGGTGCTGACCTGGCACGGGCCTGGATTGTCCCGGTCCCAAAGGGAAGTAACAAACGCCGCCTTTGAGGCCCACCCCTGGGAAGACGTCCGCTGCGCTGAGGTAGTCGTGGATCGAGCGGATGCGATCGTCGCTGAGCATTGACTCTCTGAACTGGTCCAGCCCCTTGCCGCCGGCGAACCAACGCGAAGGAATCACCAGCGAGAGGTAGCGCGGTTCGAGCTTCTTCGCCTGCTCAACAAACAGGTGGTAAATCGGCGCTGCACTGGTGCCAAATCCGCCGTCGTCCAATTGGTAGGGTGGATTGCCGATGATCACGTCGAACTGCATGTCTCCTCCGAATAGCTCGGCAATCCGAGTGTGGATGTCGTCGGTGTGAATGAACGCATAGGCATGGGTCTCAAGGTCTTCGCCGCGCTGGAATGTCTTCTGGCTTGCTCCGCAATATTTGCATTTGCCATCCGCCCACGTGTGCACCGTCCGCTCGAACCAGATGTTGCCGCTCTCGGTGCTGAACGATCTGGCGATCGAGTGCTTGCCGTTGGCGTGCTTACTGCAATAGATGCTCCGTCGCGCCAGCAGGCTGGTGAGATGCGTGATCGCAATGCCGAACACCTGTCTCGTCAGAATATGATCGACGCGTTCTTGAAGGTCTGGAATCTCGGCCGCCAGTCCATCGTTGAGGCGTTTGGTAATCTGGCGCAGGAACACGCCCGACTTCGTGCATGGATCGAGAAACTTGACCGTCTTGTCCGCCCAGAGATTCGCGCTGCCGTGATCGGCCGCCCAGGCGTCAGCCAGCGTATCCAGCATCCGATTGGCGAACTCGGGCGGCGTGAACACCTCATCATTCGAGAGGTTCGCGATGCAGGTGAGCACATCCGGGTTGCGGCCACGGAGCGAAAAGCTGGCCTGCTGGTTCATGCGACGTCCCCCGAAGAGTCGCCGAATTCCCCGCGCGCGAGCTCGCCCACCGTCATCGGTGGGTAGCTCTTTGTCGGCGTGAATATTTCGTGCTTGCCGAGATGGGCGAACAACGTGCCCTCCTCGGCGAAGCCCGCCATGTGCGTGAGAACGTCAAGGCGAAAATCGCGCCGCTGGAACTTGCCCTTCCCGAGATAACTCCATTGCGCAAAGACGATCGGGCGGTCATGGCTGGTCCGCATCGCCAAGGCGTCGCCGTGAATGAGATTTTGCGACAGCACACGGGAGGCGGCACAATAGAGCTCGTCGGTCTCGTCGATGTTCAGATAATCGGCGAAGACTTCCAGCATATTGGCCCGACACTCGGCGATGTTGTCGGCGAGGAGCTCGATGCCATAGAGGCACATCACGGCGAGAAGGGCATATTGCCGCTTCTCGAAATCGGACTTGCCGTATTTGAGCTCGACAGCGGCAAGCTTGCGCCGCAGGATGGCAACGAGAAAATTGCCGCTGCCGCACGCCGGCTCGAGGAAACGGGAATCGATACGCTCGGTCTCGCCCTTGACGAGTTCGAGCATGGCTTCGACTAGCCACGGCGGTGTGAACACCTCCCCGTGATCCGCAACGCGTTTCTTTGATTTGATGAGGCTCATGGGTCAATTGCACTGCAGGCCGGCGGCATACTTGGCCGACTGGGCTTCGACTCCGGTTGGCGTGCCGGTGGGCTTGGCCCTGATGGCGCCAGCCGCCTTTCGGTCCACACGCACGGCGGTGCCCCGACCGGCCTTCAGGTTGAGGTCGTCTCTTTCCTGAACGATCCAGCCCGCAGACGTCAGATCGGCGTCAATTTCCCGCCGTGCCTTTTGTTCTGGCGTTTCCGCCATTCCCCCCAGCCGTTGTTAGCGATTTCGCGGCGCCAGACTGCCGCGATCAAAACATTGCAACTCTTTTACAATCGCTAACGCATCGGCCACAACCGGTAATCCCTGCCAAAGTTGCTTAACCGCGCACCCAGCGGAGGGGAGAGACGGCGTTGGGTCTGGGAAATGGGCGCTCAGGCGACAATTCGAATAATCCTGACCCGACCTCTAGGCCGGTCAGGATGCTGCCCTCCAATCTACTGCACCGCATGCAAGACTGCTGATCGCGAAGGTCGGCCGGCATCGGCTCCCCGCAGAAGCGAGCTCCTCAAGCGCTCGCGCTCAGTATCCAAGCCCCAGCTCTCGCGCTTCTGCGGTGAGTTCATCGAGCAGCTTCCGGCGTTGCGCATCGATCTGCTCCTTGTATCGGCCAGCATCCTCCATTCGGACGCGCCGGTCCGTACCCACAAGCCGGCATGGAAGCGCTCCGCTCTCGAGCAGATCGAGAAGATACGAACGCGACACGTTCAGGAAGTCGGCCGCCTCTTCGATGGTGAGCTCATCTTTCATGCTAGCCGGATCACCTTTGCGCCCTCACGCAGGGCGTCGAGCTTGTCCGCCCACCAGCGCATCATGCGGACTCGCTCGTCCCAGAACTCGGCGCGCGCATAGGCCCTGCGTATCGAATCCGCATCCTCATGGGCAAGTTGGCGCTCGATGGCATCCGCGTGCCACAGCCCGCTCTCGTTCAACAATGTGGACGCGGTGGCCCGGAAGCCGTGCGCCGTCGCTTCGTCCTGCGAATAGCCGAGCCGGCGCAGCGCCGCGTTGAGCGTGTTATCGGAGATGGGACGCTGGAGTGACCGGACGCTTGGAAACACAAGCCTGCCGTAACCGGTGATTTCCCGAAGCTGCATCAGAATGGCGATCGCCTGCGACGGCAATGGCACCTTGTGCGGACGGCGCATCTTCATGCGATGTGCCGGGATCGACCAAACGCCGGCTTCTAGATCGAACTCCGGCCACTCCGCAAGGCGCAATTCGCCGGGGCGCGGGAAGAGATAGGCCATCAGTTGCAACGCGGCCTTCGTCGCCGGCTGGCCGTCATAGGCCCACACGGAGCGAAGCAGCGCCCCGACCGCCTTCGGATCGGTCACGGCCGCGCGTGGCTTGACCTTTGGCGTGGTCAACGCGCCGCGCAGGGCGAAGGTCGGGTCGTTGTCGGCGCGGGCCGTGGCGATGGCATAACGGAACACCGAGCCGATCGTGCTGCGAAGGCGGCGGGCCGTTTCGAGGCGGCCACGCGCTTCCACCTTGCGAAGAACCGTTAGAACTTCGGCGGCGCTGATCTCGGCGATTGGACGGTCGCCGATCAGCGGGCGAGCGAAGTCGAAGAGCCATTTGGTCTTCTCGAGAGTCGCTTGGGCGCGGCCTTCCCTCGTCATCTTCGCGAGTAGCTCGTCTGCAATGGCCGCGAAGGTGTTTCCTGCGGCGATCGCACGGGCGAGCTTTTCCACCCGCCTTTCCACCATCGGATCTCTGCCTTCGCGCAGCAGCGCTCTGGCCGCTTCGCGGCGCTTGCGCGCTTCGGCAAGGGAGACTTCGGGATAGACGCCGATGGCAAGTTTCTTCTGCTTGCCTTCGTAACGGTAGGCAAGCTTCCAGTACTTCGAACCGTTCGGAAGGATGTGCAATTGCAGCCCGCCGCCGTCCGATAGCTTGATGACCCCGGCTGCAGGTTTGGCCTTGCGAATAGCGGTATCGGTGAGCGGCATTTTTGTTGGCCCTTTTTTCTGTGGCCTCGTCCTGGGCCAACAAAAGGGCCAACAAATTTGTTGGCTTTCGGCGATTTGCCCCGGACGTCCGCGAACAAAATTATGCGGAAAACCCTTGAAATTCAAGGCGTTTCTGGATGCAAGCGAACATCGGAGAACAAGGCGATGGTGCCCAGGGGCGGAATCGAACCACCGACACTGCGATTTTCAGTCGCATGCTCTACCAACTGAGCTACCTGGGCGAGACCTAAGCGGCGCGCCGCTTTCGGCCGGCGGGTTATAAGGGAGGCGCGGCGGGCTTGTCCAGCGCAAGAGCGGCGGCTCCAGAACTGGCTCGCGGCGCTAAAATTCTGCGTCCAAGAACCCGGCAATGCGGTCGGCCTGTTCGGCGATGGCGAGAACGCCGTTCAGATGGCCGTAAGGGCCGGTCAAAGTCGCCGTTTCCAGAGGAGCGCCGTTGCGGCGGAGGACCGCGATGGTCGCTTCAACGCGCTCGGCCGGAAAGACCAGATCGGTCGGCGAATAAATCACCAAAGCCGGCGCCTTGACGCGCTTCAGCCCTTCCTCGGCGCTTGCCGCGCCGGCGCCCGCGCCGGGCAGGAAAGCCTGATTGGCCTTCACCAGGTAAAGAAGATGGTTGGCGTCACATAAAGCCGCGCGCGCCCTGCCGACATCCTCGAGCGCGGCTTCGACGGCGTATTGATGGGCGAGGGCGGCGAGCGGATCGGCGTCCGGCTTGGCGGCGCGGCGGCCGTAAGTCGCGTCGATGAAGCGCTGATGATTGGCGTGCAGCGTGACGAGTTTCAGCGCTTCGGCGAGGCCGGCGGTCGGCGGCGCCTTGCCATAGTAATCGCCGCCGCGCCAATTCGGATCGAGCCTGATCGGCGTCGCCCAGGCGTTCAGCCAAGCGACGAGCCATGCGCCCGGCTCGGCCGCCGCAATCACCGGCGCGATCCGCTCCACTCTATCCGGGTAAGTCGCCGCCCATTCGTAAGTCTGCAGGCCGCCCATTGACGGGCCGACAACGGCGCGCAAGGTCTTTATCCCGAGACTATCGACCAGCGCCTTCTGCACTCTGACGAAATCGCCGATCGTCAGCAGCGGAAAAGTGAGGCCGTAGGGCGCGCCGGTCGCCGGATCGACCGAGGCCGGCCCGGTCGTGACGACATTCGGATCATTGGCGTTAAGGTTGATCAGCGTGTCCGACGAGAAGACGAAATACTTGTCGGTGTCGATCGCTTTTCCCGGCCCGATGATCGCGTCCCAATAGCCGGGCAGGGGATCGCTCTCGGCGTATTTGCCGGCCGCGTGGCTTGTCCCGGAGAAGAAATGGCAGACCAGAATGGCGTTGGACTTCTCCGCGTCGAGTTCGCCATAGCTTTCCCAGCCGACCCGGACATTTCGGATCGTTTTTCCAGAAAGCGTCGTCACTTCAGGAAGTTCGAAAACCTTCTTGCTAACGAGCATCAAAGCCTCGCCGTCGGCTGACGAACCTGAAAAGCAAACGCCGCGCCCGAACGGGCGCGGCGACCGATCCAAACGAGGCGCGCCTCGATCCTTACGGGTGTTTCTCTTTCTCAGAGGCGCGACGGCCGGCGGCCTTGGCATCGGCTTCGCACATATAGGCGCCTTGCTTCGTCTTGCCGTAGCTGCGCGCGCCCGCGAAGTGATAGATGCCCGTCTTGGTGTTCACCCAGACGACCGTGTCGGTCGGGCATTTGGCCTTGGCTTCGGCCTCGGTCTGGAATTCTCCGGCGCCGGTCGGCGCGGCCGCCGCAGGTTTGGCCGCGGCCGGCTTCGGCGCGGGCGCGGCGGCCGTCGGAGCCGGCGCGGGAGCAGCGGCCGGCGCGGGCGCCGCAGCGGCCGGAGCGGTCGCGGCTCCCGCCCGGCAGGCGGCGATGAAGTCCTTCTTCTTTTGACCGGAGGCCTTGATCGCGTCTTTATTCGCCGCGTATTCCTCGTTGCATTCCTTCGCGCTCTTCCCGGCGGCCGCGGTCGCAGCGGGAGCAGGGGCCGGCGTCGAAGCGGCGGCGGGCGCCGGGGCTGGTGCGGTCGGCGCCGCGGCGCCTTTCTGCTCTTCACGGCATTTGGCGAGGAAATCTTTCCAGGTCAGCCCGTTCGTCGTTCCGTTGGCCTTGGCCTGTTTCCACTGGTCGCCGCAGATTTTCATCACGCTTTCGGCGTTGGCCGCGCTGGCTCCGGCGAGGCCGAAAGCCGCCGCCAGAACGATCGCCGAAAAGGCGATCCTGATCGTGCGTATTTTCAAAGCAAGCTCCCCTGGTTTGATCCGCCCTTCATATGTGAGAGGCCAAGCGCCCAACTCTGACCTTGGCTTGCGGCAAGCGTCAATGGCCTGCTGCGGCCCGCCCCTGCGTCAAGAACTGTTTAATTCTTTTGAAACGTGACGAGACGTGATGGCGGCGCTGCTCGGAATCGACGACCTCTTGGCTGGTCACCCAATTGAGCTGGATGGCGCGGCGGCGCCCCACAAAGGGCCTGTGGCCATGCCACGAATTTTCTGAGCGCTTGAAGACGAGCAGCGTGCCGCCATAGGGCGGGACTTCCGCGACGTAATCGTCGAGATCGTCCGGCCCGCGCAGCAGGCGCAAGCGTCCCGCGTCCTCCTGCCAGCGCTCGTTCATATAGAGCAGCACGGTGATGATCTTCGTGGCCGAATCCGTGTGGATTGCGCCGTCTCGTTTCGAGACGAAGCCGCGTACCGTGTACATGGTCGGCCGACCGGTCAGATCGATGTGGAATTTTCGTTCGATCGCCGCGCGGAATTTCGGGCCGCGCAACTCCTCCATCAGCCTGGCGAACTGGCCGCGGATGTCGAGCGTAGCGGGCGGATGCGAGCCGGGCCCCGGCACGTCGGGATAGTCGGCGAGGATTTCGGCGAACCGCTCGGCGCGGATGAAGTCCGGTACGACGACATAATCGAACGGATCGCGCTGCAGCGGCGTGCGCTCCAACAAATCGAAATCGCAAAATTCCATTCTGGGCTCCGAACGAGCGGCGCGCGCCGCAAACGGCGCGCTTCGATGCTTAGGCTTATATCAAGCGGGCCGCGGCGCGCCAAATGCGCGATAGAATCGTTGTGATCTGCACGCGTTCGCCGGCGCTCGTTTCGCTCGTTCAGCCGGGCGCGGCGGCTTCGGCGGCGAGGTAGTTCTCGAGCCAGTGGATGTCGTATTGACCGTTTTGGATTTCGGCGTTGCGCACCAGCGCGCGGAACAGCGGCAAGGTCGTCTCGACGCCGTCAATGATGAACTCGTCCAGCGCGCGGCGCAGCCGCAGCAAAGCCTCGTTACGAGTGCGGCCGTGCACGACCAGCTTGCCGACGAGAGAATCGTAGAAGGGGGGAATCACGTAGCCTTGATAGACCGCCGAATCGACGCGTACGCCGAGGCCGCCGGGCGGATGATAATAGGCGATGCGGCCGGGCGAAGGCGTGAAGGTGCGGGCGTGCTCGGCGTTGATGCGGCATTCGATCGCCGCGCCGATCAGCCGTACGTCCTTCTGCGCAATGGTCAGGGGCGAGCCGGCGGCTATTCGGATCTGTTCGTTGACGAGGTCGATGCCGGTGATCATCTCCGTCACCGGATGCTCGACCTGAATTCGGGTGTTCATCTCGATGAAATAGAACCGCCCTTCCTCGTAGAGGAATTCGACCGTGCCGACGCCGATATAGCCGAGATCGGCCATGGCCTTGGCGACGATCCGGCCGATCTGGTCGCGCTCGTCGGCGTTGAGCGCCGGCGAAGGCCCTTCCTCCCAGATTTTTTGATGCCGCCGCTGGAGCGAGCAATCGCGTTCGCCGAGATGAATGGCCCGGCCTTGGCCGTCGCCGAGCACCTGGATCTCGATATGGCGCGGCTTCTCGAGGTACTTTTCGAGATAGACCGCATCGTCGCCGAACGCGGCTTTGGCCTCGGCCTTGGCCGTGCCCATCGCGTCGGCGAGACCGGCGGCGCTGCGCGCCACTTTCATGCCGCGGCCGCCGCCCCCGGCCGCGGCCTTGACGAGGAGCGGATAGCCGATATCGGCTGCGATCCGTTCGGCTTCCGCGGCGTCCTGGACGGCGCCCGCCGAGCCGGGCACGCAAGGGATGCCCAGCCGCTGCGCCGTGCGCTTGGCCTCGATCTTGTCGCCCATCAGCCGGATATGTTCGGGCTTCGGTCCGATAAAGGCGATGTTGTGCTCCGCCAAGATTTCGGCGAAGCGGGCGTTTTCCGCAAGAAATCCATAGCCTGGATGGACCGCGTCGGCGCCGGTGATCTCGCAGGCTGCAAGGAGCGAGGGGATATTGAGATAGCTGTCCTTCGCGGGCGGCGGGCCGATGCAGACGCTCTCGTCGGCGAGCTTGACATGCATCGCGCCGGAATCGGCCGTCGAGTGCACCGCGACGGTGGCGATTCCAAGCTCTTTGGCCGCGCGTAAGATTCGCAGGGCGATTTCGCCGCGATTCGCGATCAGGATCTTATCGAACATGAGCGATCCTTGGCGGCGGGCGGTCGCTGTTATTCAATGGCGAGCAAAGGCTGACCGTATTCGACGGGCGCGCCGTCCTCGACGAAAATCTCTACGACCTTGCCGGATTTCGGGGCGACAATTTCGTTGAAGACCTTCATCGCCTCGACGAGCAGCAGCTTGTCGCCGGCCTTCACCGGCGAGCCGACTTCGACGAACGGTTTCGCTTCGGGGCTGGCGCGCCGGTAGACAGTGCCGACCATCGGCGACTTGACGACGCCCGGACGTTCGGCGGGCGCGACCGGCGCGGGCTCCTGCGCCGCAGGAGCGGGGGCGGCGGCGGCAGCCGGAGCTGCGGGCGCGACAAAGCTGGCGAGAGCCGGCGCCGCCCGTTCGCGCGCGACCCTGACGCGCAGGCCCTGATGCTCGATCTCGACTTCGCTGAGGTCATGCTCGCCGGCGATCTTGGCCAACGCCGCAATGATCGACAGGTCGAGCGCGCTCTGCGGCGGATCGAAGGCCTCGGCGCCAGCTTCGTCTTGCGGCTTCTTCATGGCGTCCTCTTTTGCCCGTCTTTGGCGCAGACGACGCGGTCGAGGATCATCGGCGGGCGTGCTCCGAATGGCGCCGGCTCAAGGCAAATCACAACGCTGCTCACCGTCATTCGCTAGGAATTGGCGGCCCGCGGCCACCCCAGGGAGCGGGTCCTATAGCCAAAACAGGCGATGAAAGGAAGGCGCGAAAGCTCGCCGTCCCCTGTCAAAAGCGGCGCCCTCACGTAGCCCCAGCGTCGCCCTTGCGCATCAAGAGAGGCGGGCGGATGATGGACGCCCTTTTTCCGGAGGGCCTTATGCGCGCGATCAGGATCCATGAAGTCGGCGGGCCTGAGGCGATGCGGCTCGAGGACATTCAATTGCCGCCGCCCGGCCCCGGCGAAGCGCGAGTCCGACATCGCGCGATCGGACTCAACTATATCGACGTCTATTATCGGACCGGGCTTTATCCAAGCCCGAGTCCGTTCACGCCGGGCAGCGAAGGCGCCGGCGACGTCGTCGCCGTCGGTCGCGGGGTAAAGGATTTCAAATTGGGCGACCGCGTCGCCTATGTGACGCGGACTGGCGCTTACGCCGAAGAAGCCAATATCCAGACAAAACTGTTGGTCCGGTTGCCCAAGGCGATTTCCTACGAGACCGCCGCCGCTTCGATGCTGAAAGGCCTGACCGCGCAGTATCTCCTCCGCCAGACTTATCGCGTAAAAAAGGGCGACGTGATCCTCGTCCACGCCGCGGCCGGCGGCGTCGGCCTGATCCTGTGCCAATGGGGCAAGGCGCTCGGCGCGACGGTAATCGGGACGGTAGGCTCGCCCGAGAAGGCGGCGCTCGCCAAAAAAGCCGGCGCGGCCCATGCGATCCTCTATCGCGAGGAGGATTTCGTCGCGCGCGTCGCCGAGATCACCAAGGGCGCCAAATGCCACGTCGTCTATGATGGCGTCGGCAAGGCGACGTTCCCCGGCTCGCTCGATTGCCTGCGTCCCTTCGGCGTATTCGCTTCCTACGGCTCCGCTTCCGGTCCGATCGAGAGCTTCAATATCGGGCTGCTCGCGCAGAAAGGATCGCTGTTCGCGACCCGGCCGACGCTCTTCGCCTTCCTCGCCGATCGGACTCGCTACGAGCGGATGGCGCGCGATCTGTTCAGCGTGCTGCGTTCCGGGGCGGTGAAGGTCAAGATCGGCGCCAAGCTGCCGCTCGCTGAAGCCTCGCGCGCGCACGCGGCGCTGGAGGCGCGCGAGACGGCCGGCTCGACGGTGCTCACGCCCTAGCGGCCTTCCCGCTCGTCGCCAAACCGTCATACGGCGCGAAAGTGCTTGGCAAAAATTTCGGAAAGTCTGAGCCCTTTGACGCTGGCTCTCTTCCAGCGACCCGCTAAGATCACGCGCAATCTTGGCTGGGAGGCTGAGTTTGGCGCAATCTCACGCGACCGACTTAGGGCAGGGTTCAAAAGCGACGCCGCTTTTAGCGGTTCGCGACATCACCAAACGGTTCGGGACCTTCACCGCGAACGACCGCGTCACGCTCGATCTCGCGGCGGGCGAGATCCACGCTCTGCTCGGCGAAAACGGCGCCGGCAAGTCGACCCTGGTCAAAATGCTCTATGGCATTCTCGAGCCGACCGAGGGCGATATCCTTTGGCAGGGCGCGCCGATCCGCCTGGCCGATCCAAACGCCGCGCGGGCGCTCGGCATTGGCATGGTTTTTCAGCATTTCTCGCTTTTCGAAAATCTCACGGTCGCGGAGAACATCGCCTTGGTGATGCCGTCCGAAGTCAAGCTCGACGACGCGCCCGCCAAGATCGCAGAAATCTCCCGCGCCTACGGCATGGGACTGGAGCCGTCGCGGCCGGTCTGGACGCTATCGGCAGGCGAGCGCCAGCGCATCGAGATCGCGCGCTGCCTGCTGCAGGATCCCAAGGTCCTCATTCTCGACGAGCCGACTTCGGTTCTGACGCCGCAAGAGGCTGAAAAACTCTTCGAGACGCTGGAGCGGCTGAAGGCCGAGGGCAGGGCGCTGCTCTACATTTCGCATCATCTGGAAGAGGTTCAGCGGCTCTGCGACCGAGCGACGATTCTGCGCCTCGGCAAAGTCGTCGGAACGTGCAATCCCCGCGCGGAGACGCCGCGCTCGCTCGCCGCTCTGATGGTCGGCTCCGAGATCAAAGAGGTGAAGCCGGCCGGCGCGCATGCCCTAGGCAAGGAGCGGCTCGTCGTCTCGAATTTGAGCCTGCCGTCGCCCGAACTGCATGGCGTCGCTTTGAAGAACGTCTCGGCGGCGGTGAAGGGCGGCGAGATTTTCGGCGTCGCCGGCGTCGCCGGCAACGGCCAGTCCGAATTCTTCGCCGCGCTCTCCGGCGAGACGCTCGCCCGCGAGCCGAACGCCATCGTGATCGACGGCTCTCCAGTCGGCGCGATGGGCATCGCCGTGCGGCGCGCCTTGAACGCCGGCTTCGTACCTGAGGAGCGCAACGGCCACGCCGCCGCGCCGGACTTCACGCTTTCCGACAATATCGTCCTATCCAGCCACGCCTCCGCCGGCATGACCCGCGCCGGCTTCATCAACGCCAAGCTCGCCAAGGAGAAGGCGCGCGCCGTGATCACGAGCTTCGACGTGCGCGCCGCGGCGCCCGATCCGCCGGCCCGGACTCTGTCGGGCGGCAATTTGCAGAAATTCGTCGTCGGCCGAGAAATCCTCCGCGATCCCTCGGTCCTCGTCATCAATCAGCCGACCTGGGGCGTCGACGTCGCGGCAGCCGCGACGATCCGGCAAGCGCTGCTCGATCTCTGCGCGAAAGGCGCTGCGATTCTGATCATCAGTCAGGACCTCGACGAATTGTTCGAGATCTGCGACCGCATCGCCGTCATCCATGGCGGCCAACTATCGGCGCCGCTGCCGGCGCGGTCGACGACGCGGGAAGAGATCGGCTTGCTCATGGCCGGCATGGGCGGGAGCGGTCATGCGCATTGACCTCGAAGCGCGGCCAAAACGCTCGGCGTTGCGGGAAATCCTCTCGCCCGTCGTCGCCCTGATCGTCGCCATCGTGATTGGCGGCGTCGTCGTGGCGATTATGGGACGTTCGCCGCTCGCCGCTTTCGACGTCTATTTCGTCGAACCCTTGTCGCAATCCTACTCGCTGCAAGCGATCGCGGTGAAAGCTGCGCCTTTGATCCTGATCGCCGTCGGCCTTGCCTTCTGCTACCGGGCCAATCTCTGGAACATCGGCGCGGAGGGCCAATTCATCGCCGGCGGCGCGCTCGGCGGCTGGCTTGGCCTCGTCACCCATGACGGCGCCTATCAGGCGATCGGCTCGTGGTGGATTTTGCCGGCGATGATGCTGCTCGGAATCCTTGGCGGCGTCCTTTACGCGATGATCCCCGCGGCTCTGCGCGTCTGGCTCAATGTCTCTGAAATCCTCACCAGCCTCATGTTGGTCTATGTCGCGCAGCTCACCCTGGACTGGCTGGTGCGCGGACCGTGGAAAGACCCGCAGGGCTTCAATTTCCCGGTTACAGTCAATTTCGATCCCGAGGCGACGCTGCCGATTCTCTTCGACGGCGGCACGCTGCATCTCGGCGTGCTGTTTGCGCCGATTGTCGTGATCATCGCGGCGGTCGTCTTTTCGAAGACGATTTTCGGCTTCCAGGTGCGCCTCGCCGGCTCTTCGCCGAAGGCGGCGCGCTTCGGCGGCTTCGACGACAAGCGCATCGCCTTCGCCGCCTTCGCCATTTCCGGCGGCCTCGCCGGCCTGGCCGGAATCGCGGAAGTGTCGGGGAAGATCGGCCAGCTCCTGACGACGATCTCGCCGGGCTACGGCTTTTCCGCGATCATCGTCGCGTTTCTCGGCCGGCTGTCGCCGGTCGGCATTTTCATCGGCGGCCTCGTTCTTGCTGTGACCTTCGTCGGCGGCGAGGACGCGCAGATCGCGCTCAAATTGCCAGGCGACATGACTCTCGCCTTTCAAGGCGTGCTGCTGATCTGCGTGCTCGCCGCCGACGTGCTGGCGCGCTACCGGCTGCGCTTCAGATTGGGGGGCAAGGCGTGACCTTCGACGCGCAGCAAGTGCAGGACGTGCTGATCATCGTCGTGACGGCGGCGACGCCCTTGTTGATCGCCGCGGTCGGCGAACTGGTTGTCGAGCGGTCTGGCGTGCTCAATCTCGGCGTCGAAGGCATGATGATCATCGGCGCGGCGACCGGCTTCGCCGCCGGCTATTCGACCGACTCGACGCTTGTCGGGGTCGCCGCCGGCGTGATTTCCGGGGCGATTCTTGCTGCAATTTTCGCCTTTCTGACGCTTGGGCTCGCCGCCAATCAGGTCGCTTCAGGCTTGGCTTTGACGATTCTCGGCCGCGGCGTCGCCAACCTGATCGGCGCCAGCTTCGTCGGCCTGAAGCGCACGCCTGCGCCGCATCTCCACATTCCGGGCCTTTCCGACATTCCGCTGATCGGAAAGCTGATTTTCGGCGAGGATTTCTTCGTCTATTTCGGCCTGCTGCTCACCGGCGCCGTCGCCTATTGGCTCATGCGCACGCGGTCCGGCCTGACCCTTCGCGCGATCGGCGACAACCACGCTTCGGGCCACTCCCTCGGCGTGCCGGTGCGCCGCATCCGCCTGCTGGCGGTGCTGTTCGGCGGCGGCTGCGCGGGCCTCGCCGGCTCCTATCTCTCTCTCGCCTATACGCCGTTCTGGTCGCCCGACATGACAGCCGGCCGCGGCTGGATCGCGCTGGCGCTCGTCGTCTTCGCCTCGTGGAAGCCGTGGCGCGCCTTGGCCGGCGCGCTGCTGTTCGGCGGCGTGACCGTGCTGCAGCTCGTTTTCCAGACCTGGGGCGTGCCGATCCCCCCGCAATTCCTGGCCTCGCTGCCCTATTTGACGACAATCGCGGTGCTGGTCGTGCTGTCGATCCGCGACATTCGCGGCGCCGCCGCTCCGGCTTCGCTCGGCATACCCTTCATTCCCGATCGGTAAGAGCGGGCGTGAAGCGCTTCTTGTTGCTTGGACGGTCCGCGCTTTCTAAGCTTTGGCGAGGGGTTTCGACAGGCGGGCGTCCGAGATAATAAGCCGGATACGGCCGCCGGCATTGTGTTGGTCGAAATCTGAATGGGAGACGGAGAGTATGCGCAAGTTCATGACTGCCGCCGCTGCGGCGGCGCTAACCCTGGCTTTCGCCGGCGCCGCGGAGGCGGCCGCCAAAGTGAAGGCCTGCTGGGTCTATGTCGGACCGGTCGGCGATTTCGGCTATTCCTATCAGCACGATCAAGGCCGCCTCTACGCGGCCAAGCAACTCGGCGACAAGGTCGACGCCACGACCTATCTCGAAAACGTGCCGGAGAGCGATAGCGAGCGCGCCTTCGAGCAATTGGCGCGGTCGGGGTGCAACATCATCTTCGGCACCTCGTTCGGCTTCATGGATCCGATGGTGAAGGTCGCGAAGAAATTTCCCAACGTGAAGTTCGAGCACGCCACTGGCTATAAGCGCGCGCCCAACCTCGCGACCTACGCGGCCAGGTTCTATGAAGGCCGCTACGTGATGGGCCAGATCGCCGGCAAAATGACCAAGACGAACACGATCGGCTACATCGTCTCTTTCCCGATCCCGGAAGTTATCTCCGGCATCAACGCCTTCGAGCAGGGATTGAAGACGACCAACCCGAACGCCAAGATCAAAATCGTCTGGGTCAGCACTTGGATGGACCCGGGCAAGGAGGCGGACGCCGCAAAGGCGCTGCTCGCCGGGGGCGCCGACATTCTGACCCAGCACACCGATTCGACGGCTCCGCTTCAAGAGGCGGAGAAGGCCGGCAAGCTCGGCTTCGGCCAGTCCTCCGACATGATCAAGTTTGCGCCCAAGGCCCAACTGACCGCTAATACCGACAATTGGGGACCCTATTACACGCAGCGGCTCCAGGCGGTTATCGACGGAACCTGGAAGTCCCAGGACACCTGGGACGGCATCGGCAAGGGCATGGTCGCGCTCGCGCCGTTCACCAACATGCCAGACGACGTCAAGGCCATGGCGGAGAAGACGACTGCCGACATCGCATCCGGCAAGCTGCAGATTTTCGCCTGCCCAGTCCTAGACCAGGCCGGCAAGGATCAGTGCAAGTCCGGCGCGAAGACGCTTGAGGACGGACAGATTTTGGGCATGAATTGGTATGTTCAGGGGATCGACGACAAAATTCCGCAATGACGGATTGGTCGCGGATCGTGACAAATTGTTTAGTAGGCGGCCTTCTGGCCGCCTCTTTTTCTTGGAAGAGACCGGTCGAGGGTCGACCTCGGCGCGCCGGCCCGCGCAGCGGGTTTGTGCTTGGCGCGCGGGCGGGCAGCGCGTATAGGACGCCCGTCCGGAACGCCAGCGTCGACCGGCGACTTTAGTGGAGAGGCTTGACGAGCCGATGACCGAACCGATGCGACTGAAAGGCGAAGGCGTGGATGCGTCCGTCAAGAAGAAAGAAGAAGGCGGCCTCTGGGAGATCGTCAAGGTCATCGTTCAGGCCGTGGCGATCGCCATCGTCATCCGCACAGTCCTGTTCCAGCCTTTCAACATCCCGTCCGGCTCGCTGATTCCGACCCTCGACGTCGGCGACTATTTGTTCGTCTCGAAATATTCCTACGGCTATTCGCGTTATTCGCTGCCGTCTTTCCTCGATTGGCTGCCGAGCGACATGCATGGACGCGTCTTCGGATCGCCCCCGAAGCGCGGCGACGTCATCGTCTTCAAATGGCCAGTCGACAATTCGACCGATTACATCAAGCGCGTCATCGGGCTGCCGGGCGACAAGATCCAGATGATCGACGGCGACCTTTACATCAACGGCCAGAAAGTGAAGCGCGAGCTTGTCAGCGAAAGCGACGAGCCGATGGGCGCGGGCTACCAACATCACGTCAAAGTCTATCGCGAGACGCTGCCCGGCGGGGTTACGCACGAGATCCAGACTTTCGAGGATGGCCGCGGCCAAATGAACAACACCGCCGTCTTCCAAGTGCCGCAGGACGAATATTTCATGATGGGCGACAATCGCGACAATTCGTCCGATTCGCGCGTCTGGGGGCCGGCGCCGTTCGAAAACCTGATCGGCAAGGCGGAGATCATTTTCTTCTCGATGAAAACCGTCCCAGGCAAGGCCGAAGAGACGGAGCCGGCTTGGGAGTTCTGGCGCTGGCCATGGACGGTTCGGTGGAGCCGCTTGTTCCAACCGGTTCATTAGAATGGCGAAACCAGCGCGAGCAAAAGCTTCGCTCGCCGACCTCGAGGCCAAGCTCGGCTATCGCTTTACGAATCCGGCTCTCGCCGAGCGCGCCCTGACGCATCTGTCGGCGGCGCGCTCGGACATTGTTGGCCGGCTCGACTCGTATCAACGGTTGGAGTTTTTGGGCGACCGCGTGCTTGGGCTGGCCGTCGCCGAAATGCTCTATGAGGCCTTTCCCGAGGCGAGCGAAGGCGAACTCTCCATTCGGCTCGCGGCCTTGGTCCGTCGAGAGGCCTGCGCCGAAGTCGCTGCGTCGTGGGATCTCGGGCCGCATCTTCATCTCGGCTCGGGCGAAGCCCAGGCCGGCGGCCGCAAGAAGGCGACCATCCTGGCGGACGTCTGCGAATCGCTGATTGGGGCAGTGTTTCTCGACGGCGGCTTCGACGTCGCGCGCGACCTCGTCGTCCGCGCCTGGCGCGGACGCATGCGCGCCGACGCCGCGCCGGCGCGGGACGCCAAAACCGTGCTGCAGGAATGGGCCCAGGCGCGCGCCCTCGGCGCGCCCAGTTATGACGAGGTCGAGCGCTCCGGACCCGACCACGCGCCAAAATTCACCGTCCGCGTGACGCTCGACGGCTATCCGCCCGAGCTCGGCTCGGCCTCCTCGAAGCGCGCCGCCGAGCAGGCCGCGGCGCAGGCCTTCATGAGCAGGCTCGAGGGCGCGAAAGCATGAGCGAAACCCGTTGCGGCTTCGTCGCGCTCCTCGGCGCGCCGAATGCCGGCAAATCGACGCTGATCAACGCCCTGGTCGGCGCGAAGGTCGCGGCCGTCTCCCGCAAGGCGCAAATGACCCGCGCGCCGACGCGCGGGATTTTCACCGAAGAGGCGGCGCAGATCATCTTCGTCGACACGCCGGGGCTGTTCGCGCCGAAGCGGCGGCTCGACCGAGCGATGACCCGGGCGGCCTGGGAGGCGGCGGACGACGCCGATTGCATCGTCTTGCTGGTCGACGCGCGGGCGGAGCTGCGAACCGGGCCGGACGCGCCGCCGACGGAGGAAACGAAGGCAATTCTAGACGCCTTGTCGTCCAGAAAACCGCCTAAGGTTCTCGCGCTCAACAAGATCGACGCGGTCGAACGGCCGGCTTTGCTCGGCCTCGCTGCGCGGATCAATCAGCGCTTGCCGTTCGACGAGACCTTCATGATTTCGGCGCTGACCGGCGACGGGCTGGACGATTTCCGCAGAGCGCTCGCTCTCAAGATGAAACCTGGCCCGTGGCTCTATCCGGAAGACCAGATTTCCGGCGGAGACCTCCGCATGCTCGCCGCGGAAATCACGCGCGAAAAGCTGTTCGAGCGGCTGCACGACGAATTGCCCTATCAGGCGACGGTCGAGACGGACCAATGGAAAGAGCTGCCCGACGGCTCGGCGCGAATCGAGCAGACGATCTACGTGACGCGCGAATCGCATCGCAAGATCGTGCTCGGCGAGGGCGGCCGGACAATCAAGGCGATCGGCCAAGCCGCGCGCAAGGATATCGCGGACGCCAACGAGGCGCCGGTGCATCTCTTTCTGTTCGTCAAGGTGCGTGAGAACTGGGCCGAGGATCCGGAGCGCTACCGCGCGATGGGGCTTGAATTCCCGAAGAATTGACGGGAGCGAATCCTATCCGTTCGCGCTCTTTGGGCGCGCTTCGTTGTCTTCCAAGATAAAAGACGCGAAGCGCGCGATTCGCCAAACAGCGAACTGTCCGGTGTCGACGAGTTTCGGCAATCAACCTCACCCTCAGCGCTTAGGCGGCATCGCCCGCGGCGGGCGCGATTTCGTCCGCACCATGGCCGCGCTGTTCAGCGGCGGGTTTTCGACTTTCGCGCTCCTCTATAGCGCGCAGCCGCTCCTGCCGGCTTTAGCGCGCGAATTTTCCGTCTCACCGGCGACCAGCAGCTTGGCGCTTTCGGCGACCACCGGAACGCTCGCCTTCGCGCTGCTGATCGCCGGCACGATTTCCGACGCGTTTGGTCGCAAACGCGTGATGGTCGCCTCGCTCGCCGCGTCCTCGACGATCACGATCCTCGCCGCGTTCGCCCGTGATTGGGGTCAGCTCGTCGCGCTGCGCGCCTTGACCGGACTCGCTCTGTCGGCCTACCAGCCGTGGCCATGGCCTATCTCGCCGAAAATGGCGGCCAATGCGATGGGCCTCGCCATGGGCCTTTACATCGCCAGCAACACGGTTGGCGGGCTTGCCGGCCGTTTGGTCGGCGCGGTTTCCGCCGATCACGGCGGCTGGCGCGACGGCTTCGCCTTGATCGGCGGCGTCGGGCTCCTGAGCGTCGTCCTCTTCGCGAAATCCTTGCCCGCTTCTCGCGCCTTCTCGCCGGTGCGGCCGCATCTTGGCGCTGACGCGCTCGTTGATCGGCCATTTCGCCGATCCGGGGTTGCGCCTTCTCTTTCTGATCAGTTTTCTGCTGATGGGCTGTTTCGTGACGGTCTACAACTATATCGGCTTCCGCCTGCTCGAGCCGCCCTTCTCCTTGAGCCAGACCGAGGTCGGCCTGATCTTCCTGCTCTACCTTCTCGGCGGCCTCAGTTCGGCGATGATGGGCGATCTGGCGGGCAGGATCGGCCGCCGCCGCGTCCTATGGAGCGCGATGGCGCGCTCATGCTTGCCGGCCTCGCCGCGACGCTCGCCGAGACTCTTCCGCTGATCATCGCCGGGGTCGGGTTGATCACGATCGGCTTTTTCGACGCCCATTCGATCGCCTCGAGCTGGGGTGGGCTTGCGCGCCGAAAAAGCCAAGGCCCAGGCGGCCTCACTCTATCTTTTGTTCTACTATCTTGGCTCGAGCGTGGTCGGCACGGCAGGCGGCGTCTTCTATGCGCGAGGCGGCTGGCCGGGCGTCGCGGGTCTGGTCGGCGCGTTGACGGCGGGGGGATTGGCCTTGATGCTGGCGAAGGTTCCGCCGCCGAAATGGATGGCGAAAAATTAGGAATCAAAGCCTAAATCGCCGTGGGTCGAGCAGGGACCGTGGCATGGACGCGCAAAATCTGACCGGCGTATGGAGCGGCTTTTATTCCTATCCGCTCGGTCTGCGGCCAAGCGTGTCGTTCATCGCAACCTTGATCGATAGCGGCGGCGCGATCAGCGGGACCGTTCACGAACAATGGTCCGCCGGCGGTCCCATGCTGTTCGCTTCGGCGCAGGGGAGCCGGAGCGGCGCGGCGGTCCAATTCGTCAAGGCCTATGAGAGCGGCAAGCCGCATCGCCGGCCCATCTTCTATGAAGGTCAGATCGACGCCGAGGCGACTGAGATCGAGGGCCGCTGGAGGATTTCCGGCAATTGGTCGGGCAAATTTCTGATGAAGCGCTCGCGCGCTCCGGCGGAAGCGGTGGAGCGCGAAATCGAGGCGGTGGTCTGAGCCAGAATCCGGCGGCGCGCGCAAGCGGACCGCCTTTGCGCTATGATGCCGCCGGCGCGGAACGAGGCGGAGCCATGCACGATCACCACGAGGACGAGCACGAGCAACGGGCGCCGGGCGAAGACATGGCCCTACGGGTCAAGGCGCTTGAATCGCTGCTTGTCGAAAAAGGCTATGTCGATCCGGCGGCGCTCGACGCGCTGATCGAGACCTATGAGACGCGAGTCGGCCCGCGCAACGGCGCCAAGGTCGTCGCGAAGGCGTGGACCGAGCCGGATTTCCTTGATTGGCTTCGGCGCGATGCGACCGCGGCCATCGCTTCGCTCGGTTTCGCCGGCCGGCAAGGCGAACATATGGTCGCGATCGAGAACACGGCCGAGACCCATAATCTCGTCGTCTGCACTTTGTGCTCCTGCTATCCCTGGCCCGTTCTCGGCCTGCCGCCGGTCTGGTACAAATCGCCGCCCTACCGCTCGCGCGCGGTGCGCGATCCGCGCGGCGTGCTCGCCGAATTCGGGGTCGAGCTGCCGGCCAGCGTCGCCATTCGAGTCTGGGATTCGACGGCGGAGATCCGTTATCTCGTCATTCCGATGCGGCCGGCGGGAACGGAAGGCTGGCCGGCGGAGCGTCTGGAGCGCTTGGTCACCCGTGATTCCATGATCGGCGCAGGCCTGCCTCTGCGCCCGGAGGCGTTCTGAATGATCGGCGGACAGGACCTTGGCGGCGTCATGGGATTTGGCCGGATCGAGGCCGAGGCGGACGAGCCGATCTTTCATTCGGAATGGGAGCGTCGCGCTTTCGCGCTGACCCTCGCGTCAGGCGCCTTGGGTCAATGGAATATCGACGCCTCCCGCCACGCCCGCGAGGCGCGGCCGCCGACGGACTATCTCTCGTCGAGTTATTACGAGCTCTGGCTCAAGGGCCTGGAGACGCTGCTGCTCGCCAAGGGCCTCATGACGGCCGAAGAGATCGCCGCCGGGCGCGCTTCGACCCCGCCGAAAGTGGTCGGCCGCGCCCTCAAGGCGGCGGACGTCGCCGCGGCGCTGGCGAGAGGCGGGCCCGCCGATCGGCCGCTCGCCAATCCGGCGCGTTTTCAGGCCGGCGATCGGGTGAGAACGAAAGTACTTTACACGACCGGGCATACGCGGCTGCCGCGCTACGCCTTCGGCAAGATCGGCCGCATCGAAGCTGTTCGCGGCGGCTTCGTTCTGCCGGACTCGGCGGCGGCGGGGCGCGGCGAAGCGCCCGAATGGCTCTATACTGTCGAGTTTTCTGGGCGCGAATTGTGGGGCGGCGGCGCGGACGGGAAACTCCAAGTCTCGATCGACGCATGGGAGAGCTATCTTGACCCGGCCTGACGCGCCGCTGCAAAGCGCACAAGCGGACGCGCCCGCTTTCGGAGCGCCGTGGGAGGCCGAGGCGTTCGCGCTGGCGGTTCTCTTGAACGAGCGCGGCGTCTTCGCTTGGGCGGAATGGACGCGCGCGCTGGCTGACGAGATCCATCGCCCGACGACCGAAGGGCGGAGCTATTTCCAGCATTGGGTCGCGGCGCTCGAACGGCTCGTCGCCGAAAAGAAATTGGCCGATCCGGTCGAACTTGCGGCGCGGCGCGACGCCTGGGACCGCGCGACGCGCGCCACCCCGCATGGCCAGCCGATCCTGTTGCAGAACGATCCGCTCGCGCCGGGCGGCGCGGCGGGGTAGGGGCGCGATGGAATGGCGCGACGAAGGCGTCGTCCTCGGCGTCAAGAAATACGGCGAGACCTCGGTCATCGCCGAGCTTTTGACGCGCGGCCATGGCCGCCATCTCGGTCTCGTGCGCGGCGGTCGCTCGGCCCGCTTCCAGAGCCTGCTCCAGCCTGGCAATTCGCTGCTTCTCGTCTGGCGGGCGCGGCTCGACGAGCATCTCGGCTATCTCGCTGTGGAGCCGCTCGCTTTGAGGGCGGGACGGTTGATCGGCAGCGCGCTCGCGCTGCACGGGCTTTCGTACCTTGGCGCATTGGTGCGGCTCTTGCCCGAGCGCGATCCGCACGAAGCCTTGCACGAAGCGCTGACGGTGATCGTCGATCATCTCGACGCGCCTGACGTCGCGCCGGTCTTGGTCGCGCGATTCGAGGCCCGGATTCTCGCCGAATGCGGCTTTGGTCTCGATCTCGAGACCTGCGCCGCCTCCGGCGTCCGCGACGACCTGATCTATGTCTCGCCGAAATCAGGCCGTGCGGTCAGCGCCGCGGCCGGCGCGCCTTGGCGCGACAAGCTGCTGCCGCTGCCGGCTTTCCTGCGCGGCGAAGACCGCGCGGCGCCGCCGGCGATCGATATAGCGGACGCGTTCCGGACGACGGGCTATTTCCTCGATCGCGACCTTTTCGGCCCGCGCGGCCTGCCGATGCCGGATTCGCGGCGGGCGTTTCTAATCGCGGCGTCCCTTCGCCCGGCAATCGGCGGAGAAGGGGAGCGGCGGCAGACTTAGTACATGGCGATCAAGCGCCTGGAGCGTATCCCATCCGCCCAGCGCCATCGCGCGATCGATCTCGCGGCGGAACAGATCCAGGGCCCAATACGCGCCGTCCTCCCCGGCGCAGGCGACGCCCCAAAGATGCGGCCGGCCGAGGAGCACGGCGCGGGCGCCGAGCGCCAGAGCTTTGAGCACGTCGATTCCGCGGCGAAAGCCGCCGTCGATCAGCACGGGCAGCTTGTCGCCGACCGCCTCGACCACCGCCGGCAAGGCCGCGATCGACGCGATCGCGCCGTCGAGCTGACGCCCCCCATGATTGGAGACGACGATCGCGTCCGCGCCGCGCTGCTGCGCGCCGACCGCTTCATCCGGATGCAGCAGGCCCTTGATCACGAGCGGCCCCTCCCAAATCCCGCGCAGCCACTCGACGTCGCGCCAGCAGACGGCCGGATCGAGTTGCTCGGCCATCAGCGCGCCGAAAGCGCCTATCTTCATCCTCTCGCCGTAATTCACCGCGGTCGGCAGCGGCGTTCGCCGCATCCGCCAGAGCCAGCCCGGACGGCTCAACAGGTCGAGCGCGTTGCGCGCCGTCAGGCGAAGCGGAAAGGCCATGTTGTTCTTGAGATCGCGGTCGCGCCCCGCGGTCACCTGATTGTCGACGGTGAGGACGAGGCCGCGATAGCCGGCCGCCTTGGCGCGCTCGGCGAATTCGGCGGTGACGCCGCGGTCCTTGAACAGGAAGACCTGCATCCATTTCGGCCCCGAAGAGGCCGCGCCGATTTCTTCGATGGTCGAGGTCGAAGCGTGGCTCGTCGTGTAGATCGTGCCGAATCTCGCCGCGGCCCGCGCGGTCGCGATTTCCGCATGCGGCCAGAGCAGCCCGGCCAGTCCGGTCGGTCCGACGATAATCGGCGAGGGGAGCTTCACGCCGAGCAGTTCGACGGTTTGATCGCGCCGCGCCGCGCCACTCAGAAGCTTAGGTACGAACTCGATCTCGGCGAGCGCCGCCTCGTTGCGGCGCATGGTGATTTCGTCGCCCGCCGCGCCGTCGACCATGTCGAAGACCATGCGCGGCAGCCGCGCGCGCGCCGCTTCGCGCAACGCGCGGATGCTATAGAAGCGGCGCCGGAGCGCGGCCGCGTCCATCAGACGCTCAGCCGATAAGTCTTGATCGCGTTGTCGCGGAACAGCTTGCGCTTTTCGACGGCGCTCATGCCGCTCGTCGCCCAATCGACGACTTCGACCCATTGCCGATAGGTCCCGGCGAGCTCCGACACCGGCCAATCGCCGCCGAACATCACGCGATCGACGCCGAAACTCTCGATCACGTGGTCGATATAGGGGCGAAGCTGATCGCGCGTCCAGGCTGCGTGATCGGCCTCGGTCGCAACGCCCGAAAGCTTGCAGACGACATTGGGCAGGCCGGCCATTTCCTTGACCAGCCGTCGCCAAGGCTCGACCAACCCCGCTTTGATTCCCGGCTTGCCGATATGGTCAAGCACGAACGAGACTTCCGGGCTGCGGCGAACCATCTCCAGCGTATTCGGCAATTGATGATGGTAGATGCAAATGTCGAAGAGGAGATTGTATTTCGGCAGAAGCCTGAGCGCGTCGAGGAAGTCGGGCCTGAGCACGAAATCCGGATCGGGCTGATTCTGGATGAGACGGCGGACGCCGCGAACGACGGAGAGCTTCGCGATCTTCGTCATGTCCGGCTCGATCGCCTTGCCTTTTTCGAGCGGCAGGCAGGCGACGCAGCCTTTGACGCGATTGTCCTTGATCGCGAGGCTTTCAATCCATTCCGCCTCGTCGAGATATTGCGGCATGTCGACGTCGACCTCGACGAAGACGAAGCCTTCCACCTGGTACGGCTTGGCGTAAGCGGCGAGGTCATCCGCTGTCCAGTCGCGGTTGAGCTTCGGCGCGCCGGCGGCCCACGAATAGCCAAAGCGCTTTTGATCGAGCAGATGGATGTGAGAATCGATGATGGGAAAGTCGATCATGGCGCTTCCTGGTCGTGCTGATTTTTCGAGCCGCCCGTCTCCCCGCCGCTACGCAGGGAGAAGGGCGAGCTAAACCCATCTTATGCGCTCTTTGGGCGTGAGCGGGACAATGTCTTCCACGTTCCTTGAACCGGCGCGCACGGCGGCGGAGGCTTTGGCTTCGGCCGCTCTCACGCGCTCGAGATTGTTCAGCGTCTCGGCGACGCCGTCGCGCGGCACGACAGCAACGCCGTCGCGATCGCCGAGGATAAGGTCGCCGGACGCGATCGTGCGGCCGCCGCAGACGATCGGCAGGCCGATCGAGCCTGGCCCCTTGAGATGGGGCGAATTCGGCGTCACGCCCATCGCGTAGACCGGAAGCAGCAAGGCCTCGACGTCGGCGCGGTCGCGGATCAGCCCGTCGGTGACGAAACCGGCCGCGCCGCGATTCTTGGCCACGCCCAGCAAGAGATCGCCGACGACTGCGGTTCCGGCATGGCCGCCCGTCGCGACGACGAGGACGTCGCCCGGCTGGCACATCGCGACGGCGGTCGTCAGAGGCAACACGTCGGCCGGGCCGCATTGGCAGGTGAGCGCGACGCCAAGCAGCGAAGTTCCAGAAATCGGTTTGATCCGCCAGTCCAGCGCGCCGTCGCCGCCCATCGCATCGCAGAGAAAGCTCAAGGGAACGCCCCGAAAGGCTTCGATCTCGGCCGCGCTCGGCCGCTCGATGTTGCGCGCGACGGTGAGAAGCGGCGGCTCTTCGATCATTTTAAAATCGCTCCGGAATCGAGCGGCCGTCTATGCGGTCCCTTCAGGCGTTTCCCTTTCGATGTTAGAGCAAATTGCGGCGTCGTGCGAAAGTGGCGGCTTTCATGACTTGAGCCGCTGGCGCCGGCTAAGCTTTCGCCGGCGAGGAGCCGGTCTCACAGCGCTGGAAAGACCGGAAGCCGACCGGCCGGCTGGACCTTGCGCTTGTTCGGAGAGGCGTCGAAGAGTCTTTCCGGCGTTGCCAGCCTCCAAGCCGATCGATTACCTTTGGCGTTCTGCTCCGCGCTCCGTTCGGAGCGCAGAGCAGAATGTTGTTCGTGCGAGAAGAGTTAAAAGTTATCGCCGGCCGCCTGCGAGCGCTTGGGACCGCAGCATTTCAGTCCATGATTTCTAGGGCCAGCGAAAAGTCATGACCGCCCCAGCATCGTCCAAAGCAGCATCAGGCATGAGCACAGGGATCGAACGCAGGCTGACCAATATTCTCTCCGCCGACGTCTACGGCTACAGCCGCCTGATGGGGTCGGACGAGGCCGGGACGCTGGCGCTGCTTAACGATTATAAGGACGTCATGGCCAAGCTGATCGCCCAGTATCGCGGGCGGGTGGTGAGCGCCGCGGGCGACAGCATGCTCGCGGAGTTCCCGAGCTCCGTCATGGCGGTGCAGGCGGCCGTCGAGGTCCAGCGCCAGCTTGCCGAGCGCAATCAGAAACTCGAGCCGGACCGGCAGATGTGGTTTCGCATCGGCGTCAATCTCGGCGACGTGATCGTCGAGCGGGACGACATATTCGGCGACGACGTCAACATCGCCGCGCGGCTCCAATCCATGGCGGATCCCGGCGGCGTCTTAATTTCTGGTACGGTATTCGATCAGGTAAAGAACAAGCTCAGCCTGAGCTTCAATTTCCTGGGTCCTCAGCGGCTGAAGAACATCGACGCCGAAGTGCCTGTCTACAGCGCCGTAATCGGCGCCGCCAGCGCGTCTTTCGACGTTAAGGGCAATCAGAAAGATGCGCCGCAGAAGAGGCGGCAGCAACTGGTCATGAGCGCGGTCCGGGCCGGCGCGATCGTTGCGTTCTTCGGCGCCATCAACCTGTTCTCCTGGGGCGGCCATTTCTGGTTTCAATGGCCGTCCTTGGTCGTGCTCTTGATCTTCGTCGTCCGAGCGACCTACATCTATCGACAGCAGACTGGGGAGCCCTCTAAGCGCTGAGATCACGGAAATTGGCGTGATCCGTTATTCGGGCGGCGTCGCCGCCCACCGCGCCGAAAGCTCCGAGGGGCGCTGAAAAAACTGCGCTTGGCGGCTCTTCGAAAATGTCAGATCGCCACAGCTAGCCAGGAGGCGCCGGACTGTTTCCGGCAGCGATATTAGGCAAAATTCCCACATTCTACTCATGCGAGACGTGGCGCTCATTTGACGGGAATGGAGGGCGGTCAGCCGCTTCCCCCCGGTTTGAATAGCGATTAACCTGCGATACGGCGACGACCCGAAAGCTATTTGGTGCGGGGCGCGTCGCGGGGATCGAGCTTGGCCGCAACCGAACGCAGGCTTGCCGCCATCATGCTGGCGGACATTGCCGGCTATAGCGCGCTGATGGAGCGCGATGAGTCTGGCACCTTTGCGCGCGTCCGTTCGTTCCGCGAGGACATCGTCTATCCGCAAGTCGCCGAATTCGGCGGTCGCGTGATTAAGACGACCGGCGACGGCTTTCTGGCTGAATTCTCGAGCGCCACCGCCGCTCTTCGATGCGGCATCGCAATTCAACGTGCGAATTTCTCGAGAGAGGCGACCAAGAATGACGCCGAACGGCTTCACCTGCGCATTGGGGTGAATATTGGCGACATCATCAGCGACGGCGGAGACGTCTCTGGCGACGGGGTCAATATCGCTGCTCGATTGGAGCCACTGGCTCCGCGAGGTGGAATTTGTCTTTCAGCTGCGATTCGCGATCAGATTCGGGAGGATCTAGGGGTCATTTTCGAGGATATCGGTGAGCAACATCTGAAAAATATCGCGCGGCCGATAAGGGCATATTGTGTACACCTTGACGGCCAATCGGCGTTGCCAGAAGCGACCTTGCCAATTCCTGACAAGCCGTCGATCGCCGTCTTACCTTTCCAGAACATGAGCAGCGATCCTGAGCAAGAGCATTTTGCTGATGGGCTCTCTGAGGACATCATAACGGCATTATCTCGCATCCATTCTCTTTTTGTGATCGCCAGAAACTCAACGTTCACTTACAAGGGCCGCTCGGTCAGCGTCAGGCAAGTTGGTCGGGAGTTAGGCACGAGGTACGTCCTAGAGGGGAGCGTCAGAAAATCGGGCAATCGCATCCGGGTGACGAGCCAATTGGTCGACGCCGAAAACGGGCGACATATCTGGGCTGAAAAATACGACCGACCGCTCGACGACATTTTCGAAATTCAAGACGATGTTACGCGCGCCGTCGTTGCGTCGGTTCAACACGAGGTTGATCTCTTTGAAGGCGACGTCGTCAGCCGAGATCGCCTGGATGTTTGGAGTCTGCTCAAGCGAGCGCTCAGAAGCATCTACAAACTCGACGTTATCTCTTTGGAGGATGCGGCGCGACTGGCTAAACAGGCCATTGAGCTTGATCCCAAAAGCGCGCTGGCGCACGCTTATCTGTCTTTCGCCCTGCATAACCTCGCTTTGATAAGGCGCAGCCCCTCGATCGATGAGGAGCAACGCCGGGCGCAAGATTTGGCGTCCAAGGCGATCGCCCTCGATGAACGAAATGAATTCTGCCACATGGCTTTCGGTACGGTTTGCGGGTGGTTTGGCGAAACTGATCAAGCCATAGCGGCGCTTCGGCGAGCGCTTGAATTGAACCCAAATTACTCGCTTGCGTGGGGGATCTTAGGGTCCGTGCTCGCGATCGCCGGGGATGCGAAGGGAAGCATCGAGGCCTGTGAAATCAGCATTCGGTCTAATCCACGCGATCCGAGCAATTTCTTCCGCTTCACCTCGCTGGCGGAAGCTAACTACATGTTAGGACAATTTGAGGCGGCTTTGGAGTGGGCGCAGAAATCGGTCGAGCGAAGAAAGGACTGGTTCCGCGGTCATCATTGGGCGATCGCAAGTCTTGTTCGCCTCGGCAGGATCGCCCAAGCTCAAGCGGCAGTTCGCATGTACCTGACCCAATTTCCCCAAGGCTCCTTGGTCGACGTCGAGCAATTTCCTCAAAAATCGGCAACCAACCGAGCCGATCTTCTTGAGGCCCTTAAACTAGCGGGTATGCCGGACCGTCCTCGTTAGAGCCCCAGCGCATCGAGCTTTATGATTCTGCATTCCTCGCCGCGCCTTGCCGCGGGCGCATGCGGTTTGCGGATGATCAGGCATTGGCTCTTGGCGAGCAATTTGACTAGCGAGGAATCCTGGCTTTCGACCGGCGTCGCGCGCCAGGCGCCGTCCTCCTCGGCGAGGGTCGCGCGGAGATAATCCTGCCGCAGATCGTTCTCGCCGACATCCGCGCCGAGCCGCGCCGGCTCGCTCATGTCGGCCGCGGCGTTCGGATCGCCGAGCAGCGCAAGCAAGAGCGGGCGCAGGAATAGAATCGCGCAGACCACGGACGAAACCGGATTGCCCGGCAGGCCGAGCACTTTCATCTCGCCGAGCCGGCCCTGCATCAGCGGCTTGCCTGGGCGCATGGCGATGCGCCAGAAGCCGAGTTCCAGCCCGGACTCGATCAGCGCCTGTTGGACAAGATCGTAATCGCCGACCGACGCTCCGCCGAGCGTCACCAGGACGTCGGCTTTCATCTCCATCGCGCGAACAAAGCTCTGGGCGAGCGCTTCCTTGTCGTCGGCGGCGATGCCGAGATCGACGGCCTCGCCGCCGACGGTCGCCACCACGCCCGCGACCGCATAATTGTTCGAGGCGACGATTTGCGCGGGACCGCGCGCCGCGCCGGGCCGAACGAGTTCGTCGCCCGTCGCGAGGATCGCGACGCGCGGGCGGCGGCGCACGCTGAGCGCGGCGTGATTGGCCGCGGCGGCGAGGGCGACGTCGCGCGGCGTGAGCCTCCGGCCGGCGGCGAGCAGCGGCTCGCCTTCACGGAAATCGATTCCCGCCCGCCGCACGTTGCGGCCCGGGACTTCGCGCGCGTTGACGACGAGCTCGTCGCCGTCGCGTATCGCATGCTCCTGGATCACCACCGCGTCGGCGCCGTCCGGCATCGGCGCGCCGGTGAAGATGCGGATCGCCTCGCCGGATTTGATCCGGCCCTCGAAGGCGCGGCCAGCGGCGGATTCGCCGATCACTTTCAGCCGCGCCGGGACGGGCGCCGTATCGGCCGCGGCCAGCGCATAGCCGTCCATCGCCGAATTGGCGAAAGGCGGCTGGGTGCGTAATGCGCGAAGGTCTTCCGCCAAGGTCCTGCCGAGCGCGTTTTCGAGGGCGACCTGTTCGCCGAGCAGCGGCGCCGTGACCGAGGCGAGAACGCGCGCGAGCGCCTCCTCGACCGAAATGAGGCCGCCGGCGTTCATGGCGCCTTACTCGGCGCGCGCCAATCGCCGGATTTTCCGCCGCTCTTTTCGAGCAGCCGCACGCCTTCGATCCGCATGGAGCGATCGACCGCCTTCGCCATGTCGTAAATCGTGAGGCACGCGATCGAGACCGCGGTCAAGGCCTCCATCTCGACGCCGGTCTGGCCGCGCGTCTTGGCCGTCGCGCGCACGATAAGGCCGGGCAGGGCCTCGTCGGGAACCGCATCGACGGCGACATTGGTCAGCAGAAGCGGATGGCAAAGCGGGATCAGTTCGTGCGTTTTCTTCGCGGCCATGATCCCGGCGATGCGCGCCGCGCCCAGGACGTCGCCCTTCTTGGCGTCGCCCTCGAGAATGAGGCGCAACGTCTCTTGCCTCATCGCGACGCGGCCTTCCGCGATCGCGACGCGCTCGGTTTCATGCTTCGCCGAAACATCGACCATATGCGCTTCGCCGGAAGCGGCGATATGGGTCAAATTCGTCAATGGCGCGCCTTTTTCAATTCGACTTCGTCGCCCGTCAAAAGCGCGCGCGTCGCCGCGCCGACGTCGGCCTGGCGCATCAACGCCTCCCCGACCAGGAAAGTTTCGATGCCGAATTCGGCGAGGCGACGGCAATCGCCGTGCTTCCAGATGCCGCTCTCGGCGACGAGCAGGCGATCCTTGGGAACGAGCGGCGCCAATGTCTCGGCCACTTCGAGCGAAGTATCGAACGTGCGCAGGTCGCGATTGTTAATGCCGATCAGGCGCGCCTCGAGCGCCAGCGCGCGATCGAGCTCGCGCTCGTCGTGCACTTCGACCAGGACGTCAAGGCCGAGATCATGGGCGGTCTTGTTCAACGTCCGCGCGCATTCGTCGTCGACGCAGGCCATAATGATCAAGATACAATCGGCGCCCCAGGCGCGGGCCTCAAGCACCTGATAGGAGTCGAACAGGAAATCCTTGCGAAGCACGGGCAGGCGCGTCGCGCCGCGCGCCTTCATCAGATACTCGGCCTTGCCCTGAAAAGACGGCCCGTCGGTAAGCACCGACAAGCACGCCGCCCCGCCTTGTTGATAGGCTTTGGCGAGGGCTGGCGGATCGAAATGTTCGCGGATCAGCCCCTTCGACGGGCTCGCTTTCTTGATTTCGGCGATCAGCGCGAAACGGCCCGCGGCGATCTCGCGCTCGATCGCCTTGATGAAGCCGCGCGGCGGGCTTTGGCTGTTGATCTCTCGCTCCAACGTCGCGCGCGGCACGCGCACTTTGGCCTCGGCGATTTCACGCCGCTTGTACGTCTCGATCTTCTGAAGAATGTCGGACACCGCGGCTCCCTAAAGCTGCCCAGTCCTGTCACGCATTCGACACGGCGACGAGTTTCGCGAGCGTAGCGCGCGCCGCGCCGGAATCGAGCGCTTTCGCGGCCATCGCGATCCCGTCCTTAAGATCGCGCGCCCTTTGAGCGACGACAAGCGCCCCGGCGGCGTTCAAGAGGGCGATGTCGCGATAGGGATTCCTGGCGCCTTCCAAGACGGCGACGAGCGCCGCGGCATTGTGGGCGGCGTCGCCGCCTTTCAAATCGGGGGCGTGCGCGCGCTTCAAGCCGACCTCCTCCGGCGTGATTTCGAACGAGCGAATGACGCCGTCCGCCAGTTCGACGATCTTCGTCGCCGCCGCCGTGGTCATTTCATCGAGACCGTCGCCGCCATGGACGATCCAGACGCGCTCCGAGCCCAGGTTGCGCAGGACCTCGGCCATCGGCTCGAGCCAGGCGGCGGAGAAGACGCCGATCAGCTGGCGTTTGACGCCGGCCGGGTTGGAGAGCGGGCCCAGCAGGTTGAAGATCGTCCGCGTGCCGAGTTCGACGCGGGCCGGGCCGACATGGCGCATGGCGGCGTGATGGGCCGGCGCCATCATGAAGCCGACGCCCGCCTCTTGAATGCAGCGCTCGACCGCTTCCGGCGGCAGGCCGACTTTCACGCCGAGCATAGCGAGCGTGTCGGCGGCGCCCGACCGCGACGATAAAGCGCGGTTGCCGTGCTTGGCGACCGGAACGCCGCAGGCGGCGACGATCAAGGCGGCGAGGGTCGAGACATTGTACGAGCCGGAATTGTCGCCGCCTGTGCCGACGACGTCGACGGCGTCTTCCGGCGCATCGACGCGCAGCATCTTGGCCCGCATCGCTTCGACTGCGCCGGTAATTTCCTCGACGCTCTCGCCGCGCGTGCGCAAGGCCATGAGAAAGCCGCCCATTTGCGCAGGCGTCACCTCGCCCGACAGCATGGCGTCGAAGGCCGCGACCGCTTCGGCGCGCGTCAGCGCTGCGCCGGTCGCGACCTTGGCGATAAGCGGCTTGAAAGCTTCCATTCCCCTCTCGGTTTTCTAGGCGGCGCAGGCGGCGTTGAACGCGCCGGCGAGATCGAGAAAATTCCTCAAGATCACTCGGCCATGCTCGGAAAGAATGCTTTCGGGGTGAAACTGCACGCCGTGCACGGGCGCCGTTCGATGCGAAACGCCCATGATCAGGCCGTCTTCGGTCTCGGCGGTGATTTCGAGTTCGGGCGGCGCAGTCTTGCGGTCGATGATTAGCGAATGATAACGCGTCGCGAGAAACGAGCCGTTCACGCCGCGAAAGACGCCGCGCCCGTTATGCAAGACGCGCGACAGCTTGCCGTGCATCGGCAAGGGGGCGCGAACGATTTTGGCGCCGAAGGCCTGGCCGATCGCCTGGTGGCCGAGGCAGACGCCGAGGATCGGCGTCGTCGCGCTCGCCTCGCGAATGAGATCGAGGCAGACGCCGGCTTCATTCGGCGTGCATGGGCCGGGCGACAAGACGATCGCGTCAGGCTTCCCGGCCATGATGTCCCCGACCGAGATCGCGTCGTTGCGCCACACCGTCACCTCGGCGCCGAGAGCGCCCAGGTAATGGACGAGATTGAAGGTGAAGCTATCGTAATTGTCGATCAGCGTGACGGCGGGCATGAGGAGGCTTTCAGCGGCGCGGGCGGCCGGCTTCTGGTCAACTCTTGCGTTGCCTCGCCGCGCCCGTCAAGCCGCGCCAGCAGCGGACAGTCAGAGGGAATTGCGTGCGGCCGCCGCGGCCGCCCTTGTATTGTCCAGAGATTTGAGGGGAGAAGGTCGAATGACCTACCGCGCCAAACCGGTCGACGGAATCGCTTGGGTCACGGGCGCAAGCTCGGGCATCGGCCGGGCCGTCGCCCTCGAACTGGCGCGGCGCGGCTATATCGTGGCCGCAAGCGCGCGCCGCGCCGACGCTTTGGCCGAACTGGCTGAAGAGGCCGCGGGCTTCAAAGGGCGCATCGAACCCGCTCCGCTCGACGTCACCGATCGCGGCGCCGTCGGCCGGCTCGTTCCAGAGATCGAGACGCGGCTGCGGCCAATTGCGCTCGCCTTCCTCAATGCCGGCATCTCTGTGGCCGATCGGCCCGGCGATCTCGGCGGCGCCGCTTTCCGAGAAGTATTCGAGGTCAACGTGTTCGGCTTGGCCAATTGCCTCAGCGCCGCGCTTAACGCGATGCGGCCGCGGGGCAAGGGCCAAATCGCCGTCAACGCCTCGATCGCCGGCTTCGGCGGCTTGCCGGCGCCGCCGGCTTACGGCGCGAGCAAAGCCGCGGCGATCCATCTGGCCGAGAGCCTCAAATTTTCCGCTGATCGGCAGGGCGTCGTCATCCAACTGGTGACGCCGGGCTTCGTGCGCACGCCGCTGACCGACGGCAACCGCTTTGCCATGCCGTTTCTCATGGAATGCGAGGCGGCCAGCCGACGCATCTGCGACGGCTTCGAGACGGCGGGCTTCGAGATCACTTTTCCGCGGCGCTTGTCCTGGCCGGCGAAGGCGCTGAACCTTTTGCCCTATCCACTCTATTTCGCCCTGGCCGGACAATTCGCGCCGAAGCGGAGTCACTGACCGACAGGAGCGCTTGTCGGCAACGAGCGAGGCGACTGGCGATGATCGTAGCCTCCATACTGTGGCGACGGCTGGACGCGCCTGGTCACGACGCCTGTCGCGTCGAACGGGACGGGTTTGGTTGGCGCTTGGAAGGGACCGCCGTCTTTCTTTTGGGCGGCGAGCCCGCCAATCTTTCTTACCGCGTGAGCTGCGACGCAGGCTGGAAAACCGCGTCCGGCCGCGTCCATGGCGCGATCGGCGAGCGGCCGGTCGAGCATTTCGTCGCGCGCGAAGAGGGGCGATGGCGTCTCGACGGGGAAGCGGTCGCGGGGCTCGACCACGTTGAGGATCTCGACCTGAGCTTCACGCCGGCGACCAATCTGTTGCAGATCAAGCGCGCCGACCTCCCGATCGGGAAGGCCGTCCGGCTGCCAGCAGCTTGGCTCAATGTCGAAACCGGCGCGCTGACCGCGCTCGAGCAGATTTACGAGCGGCGCAGCGAGGGCGCGTTTTACTATTGCGCGCCCGAACTCGGTTATGAAGGCCTGCTGGAGCTCGCGCCGAATGGATTCGTTCGACGCTATCCAGGTCTCTGGGAGGCGGAGCCGCCGGGCGCTTGACGGGACGATCAAGACCCGATCAAGCTTCGTTCTCTCACCGCTCGAGGCGACCCGCCGCGGCGCCAAAAGCGCGATGGAGCGCCAAAAAGATGAAAATCACCTTCGATTGCGATTTGACGCCGGCCGAGGCGCGCGAATTCTTCGGCCTGCCGGACGTGCGGCCGATGCAAGCGAAGGTCATGGAGGAGGTCGAAAAGCGCATCTTGGCGCAACTCGACGGCCTCTCGCCGGAATCGGTCCTGCGCACATGGATGGCCTTCGCGCCCGATCAGTTCCAAACAATGTTCAAGAACATGATGAATTACGCCGGGATGGGCAAGACCGGCGGCAAGGGGAGCGGCGGAGGCTAAGCCGCCGACGCCTCGCTCGGCGCGTTCTGCTGCAACGCTTTGGCGGCTTCGTCGCGCAGTTCGCGACGTAAAATCTTGCCGACATTGGTCTTGGGCAGGTCTTTGCGGAATTCGATATAGCGCGGCCGCTTGTACCCGGTGAGCTCGCTCGCGCAGTACGCGGCGAGGGCCTCCTTGGTGAGTTCAGGATCGCGCTTGACGACGAACAGCATCACCGCCTCGCCGGAACTGCGGTCGGGCACGCCGACGGCCGCGCATTCGGCGACGCGGGGATGGCGCGCGACCACGTCTTCGATCTCGTTCGGATAGACATTGAAGCCGGAGACGAGGATCATGTCCTTCTTGCGGTCGACCAGCTTGATGTAGCCGCGTTCGTCCATGAATCCGATATCGCCGGACTTGAAGAAGCCGTCGGCGGTGAAGGACTTCGCCGTCTCCTCGGGACGTCCCCAATAGCCGGACATGACTTGCGGGCCCTTGATGGCGATCTCGCCGGGCGAGCCCAGCGGAACGTCATCGCCAGAATCGTCGATGATGCGGATTTCGACATTGGGCAGCGGCACGCCGATCGTGCCGGTGAAGGCGGTCGAATCCGCCGGATTGTTGGTGACGCCCGCCGACGTCTCGGAGAGACCGTACCCCTCGACAATCGGGCAGCCGGTGACGGCGAGCCATTTCTTGGCGACGGCTTCTTGGACGGCCATGCCGCCGCCCTGCGAGGCGACCAATCCGGAAAAGTCGAGCTTAGCGAAATCGGGATGATTGGCGAGCGCGTTGAACAGCGTATTGACGGCCGGAAAGAAGTTGAACTTGTATTTCGAAATTTCTTTGATCAGAGCCGCGAGATCGCGGGGATTGACGATAAGAACGTTCAGCGCGCCCGTTCGCATGCCGAGCAGCGCGCACACGATAAACGCGAAGACATGGTACAAGGGCAGGGCGCAGACGATCGTCATCTGGCCTTCGATCGGCTTTCGCTTCAACGCCGGCTGCAGCCAGGCTTCGCTGGCGAGCAGATTGGCGACGAGGGTCTCGTGCAGCAGCATCGCGCCCTTGGCGATTCCGGTCGTGCCGCCCGTATATTGCAGGACGGCGACGTCTTTCGGCCCGATCGGCGGCGGCGCGAAACTCATCTTGCGGCCCGCGGCGATCGCCGCGTTGAAGCGGACGGCGTGCGGCAGACGATAGGCCGGGACCATTTTCTTGATCCGCCGGACCACGAAATTCGTGACGATGCCCTTCGGAAACCCCATCAGGTCGCCGACGCCGGTCACGACGATCCGCTCGATGACGGCGCCGGCGAGCGCGTTTTCCAGCGTCGCCGCGAAATTTTCGAGAATGACGATCGCCTTCGCGCCCGAATCCTGAAGCTGATGGGCGAGTTCGCGCGCTGTATAGAGCGGATTGACATTGACGACGATAAGGCCGGCCCGCAACGCGGCCGCCATGGCGACCGGATATTGGAGGACGTTGGGCATCATCAAAGCGACGCGATCGCCCGGCTTCAAACCTTGGCCCTGCAGCCAGGCGGCGAAGGCCCTGGAGAGATCGTCGATCTCTCCATAGGTCAACTTGGCGCCCATGCAGACATAGGCGGGCAGGTCGCGATATTTTTCGAAGGCTTCGTCGAGGAGCGCCACGAGCGACGGATATTGCGCGACGTCGATTTCGGCCGGCACGCCGGCCGGGTAGCTTTTCAGCCAGATCCGGTCCAAGGGGTTTCCTCGCGATTCAAGCTTTGGCGGCCAGCTTAAGGGGCATCGCCGCCGGAGGCAAAGAGCGCTCGTCGGGCCGCATTGCGCGTTGGCCGGGTCTGTTTGGACCTGATGTCCGCCCCGGCAGGCAAGCCGCACTAGGCAAGCCTTGGAAGGGTTCGGGCCGAGGAAGGGCCGCCTGTGTAAGAATTCCGCCAGAAGGCCGGCCGTGATAGGTTTTCGGTCGCGATGACCGAGCGCCCCGACATTGTTCAGCGCAGGCTGGCCGCCATCTTCATTGCGGACGTTGTCGGTTATTCTCGGCTGACCGGCGCCGATGAAGAGCGAATTCTTGCTCGATTGCGCACTCTTCGCAGTGACCTCGTCGATCCAACGGTCGCGGTTCACCAGGGGCGAATAGTCAAAGGAACTGGGGACGGCGTGCTCGCCGAGTTCCGCAGTGTGGTCGAGGCGGTGCGCTGCGCCATCGAGGTGCAACGCGGGCTCGCGGAACGCAATGCTGGCCTACCGCTGGAACGCCGCATCCAATTTCGCATCGGCATTCACCTCGGCGATATTGTCGAGGAACCCGACGGCGACATTATGGGCGACGGGGTCAACATTGCGGCTCGCCTGGAGGGGATAGCAAAGCCCGGCGCGATTTCCCTGTCAGAGGACGCCTACCGCCAGGTCAAGGCGCGCTTGGAGATCGCGGCGCTGGATCAAGGGCTGATGCGGCTCAAAAACATCGCTGATCCAATGCGGGTCTATTCTCTTAATCCCGAGCGGCTGGTCGAAAATAGAACCGCTGGGCCGAAAAAGCGCCGGCATCTCACATCCGCTCTCGCGCGGATCGCGGCGCTGTCGGTTCTTGTCGGCGCGATTGGCTGGTATCTCAGCAGCCAGATAAAGACACAGACGGACCGACCGATGGCCTCGACGCCGACGGTTATCGAGCCGGGGGGTCCCTCGAAATCGGAAACCGAACCGCCGCGGGAACGGCCAGCCGCTCCGCCGCAAAAGGCGGAGCTTCGCCAATCTACGCCCGCGCCCGCCTCGCCCGCCAGCCCTTCGATTATGCGCCCGCCGAGTCACGCTGCGGCTCCGAGCAAGCCGGCCCAGACGCCCGCAGAGCCGCAGTATCCGTCTGCTCGATCGCCCTCAGCGGACGGAGAGGGCGCCCCTGACAAGGCGATCATATGTGATGATCGTAACTGGATAGCCGGCGGAACCCCCGCCGGCGATCCTTCCGGGCAACGTTCCTTCTTCGTCTGCTCGAAGCCGTAAGTCCTCAGACGCGAATGTTCGTCATCGCCAAGGAGCAACTCGGGATTTGCGCCGCTTGAGTTCGGATTGGGCTCATGAACCGCAGTCCGGGCGCGAGGCGCCCGATTGGGGTCTGCAGACGACGCTCACATGATGCGGCGGCGCCTGAGCCGCGGCGACTGCTCCGCGGCTTTGCAAATTCCGCTCGATCGAGCCGAACAAGACCAGAGCGGCCAGCCCTAGCGCGACCGCGATGAGCCAGGGCGTCAACATCTCGCTGCGCTCATCGTTCGGCGCGCGGCGATTATGGGTTCGATGGTTCAATTCCGTCGACATGATCTCTTTCAAAAGCGGCCGGAACTCGACGGCTTCAACGGATCAGTCCAACGGCTGTTCCGGGCGCGGGCGCCGCGAAGCGCCTGCCGCAATGCAGCTGAAATGCGCCGTCCTCCGGAAATTTAGAGGTCGATTTAACCTTTGCTTCCGGGAATTTCGTTAATTCTCATCGAACGGCATGTTGAGGAGCGACGCAGCGGGACGATGGCGAGCGGAGCGATGCGCAGCGGCAAGGGGGCGGATAGCAGACGCGATCCGCGCAAGACGGCGACCCTCCGGGGCCGCTATATGCTGTCCGACGGCCGCGAATACCCGTGCCGAACGTTCGACATCTCGGCGGGCGGCGTCGCGATCGTCAGCGCCGTCAAGGGCAAGATCGGGGAGCGGATCGTCCTCTACCTGGACCGGCTGGGCCGGATGGAGGGGACGATCGTGCGCCACTTCAGCGGCGGCTTCGCCATCGCTATGAGCGCCAGCCCGCTCAAGCGCGAATCGCTCGCCTCCGCGCTCGAAAAATTGAACTGAGGAACGCCCGCGGCGAGGCGAGTCCCGCCAGCGGGTTTTCAGCCGCTGCTCGCGACCGGCCGTGCCGTCGGAGCGCGACCTTGAGGCCAATGCGAATATGGGCGGAAAATGCGCATCTGCGGGAAATTGCGCTCACCTCAGGCCATAAGCGCGAATTTCACCGCCTATTTCGCGGTCCTGTCTCCTGCTCTTCGCGCCAAAGGCCTGAGATCAGACGAAATGCGTGACGGCGCCCATCCCGGCGGGCGGCCTGCGGCCACGACTCCGCTCCTAGGCCGGCGGCGTTGCTGCGGCGCGGCAGGCGGAGTTCGGGATGATCAGAATGGCGACAGGGCGGGCCGGAGCCCCGTACAATTTTGCGTCTAGCGTCGGGAACGAGCCGGCGGGATAGGCCGGCGCCTCGCGCCGGTCTCGGCCCGAAACTTCAGTCGGCGCGCCCGCCCGAGTGAGGCGACCAGCGCGACATCGCGGCCTCCATCGACAGCGGACCCGATTCAGATGCGCGCGGCTTGAGAAGGGGCGGCGCCGCAGCGGCTCCGACCTCCGCTTTGGGAAAATTCGGCGAAGAAGGCATCGAAACGCTCGCCGCGACCGGCTGCAGAATGCCGAGTATCTCCGCATCGAGGCGTTGCGGGTCTTTGACGCAGCCGAGATGGGTGCGACCGATTTCCCTCTGCCGGTGAAACGCCTGCAGCACCGAAAGCGCGCGGCGGACCATTTCGGAGCGCGTCGTATGCTCGGATTCCGCCAAGCCGTCGAGAAAGTCCGCCAAGTGCTGGCTGATCTCGATATTCAAACGGACTTTCGGCATGCGCCGCGCCTCTTCGGTTCGATTGGTCGCTAGGAAGGCTGTTTCGCCCCGCTGAGACGGAAGTAGCATGCTACGGAGGGCATTCCGTTTATCAGTTGGCTAAAATTTTCACGGCCGGTCCTTTGACGCCGATCGCCATCCATTTGACGACAGTCCTGGCAAAAGCATTGGGTTCGACTTTTGAGCTCGAGTCGCCCCTTCGGCAGTGACTTTCGGTAAATCAATTGCTGCTAGGCAGAACAAGGCCCTCGTGGAATTCGGCTTTGTTTCGAGTACAGTCTCCATGCGTATCGAAGCGCTCGTTCGGACCATCGGATCCGGAGACATCAAATGTCCGCTGCTTTTTGGCTTGGACGCGATCGGCCAGCGAAAAACAGCGCGCCGAAGCCGCGGTGACTCTGGCCTGGGCCTATCGCTACATCGTCGATGCGGCGGAGCTCCATCTCGATTTGGAGCTTTGCATCGCGGCGCTTCTGGACGATCCCTCGCCGGTCGTGCGGCGCGCGCTCGCCGAAGCGATCGCCGATATCCCTGACGCGCCGAGACACATCGTCCGCGCGTTGGCGGACGACGGGCCGGAAATCGCGTCGATCGTCCTGGCGCAGACGCGGGCGCTGAGCGAAACCGAACTCGCCCAATACGCTCTGACGGGCGAAGACTGCGTGCAATTGGCGCTCGCGCGTCGCGTCGATCTTCCCCCGGCCGTGGCCGCCTGCCTCGCCGACAAAGGCGGCGCGGAGGTCGCAGCGACGCTGGTCAAAAATCTTCACGTTCGACTGCCCGACGCCGTCTTGCGCCGTCTCGCGGAACGCTTCGGCGGCGACCGGATGATCCGCAACGCAATCTTCGAGCGGCCCGACGCCTCGGCCTCGATTCGCTGCGATCTGATTGAAGCCGCTGCGACGGCCAGCGCCTCGCTGTCGGCCGGCTCCGAACTCGGCTTGGCGCGGATCGAGAAGACGATCCGCGCTGCGACCGAGCGGAGCATCCTTCGCGCCGCCAGCGCTCGGCCCGAGCAGGCTCGGGAGCTTGTCCGTCATCTTCGGGCGAAAGGCGCCCTGACCGTCGCTCTCCTCGCTCGCGCGCTGATTTCGGGTGAAAGAGCGTTCTTCGAAGCAGCGGTCGCGGAGCTGTCGGGCCTCGACACGAGGCAGGCCACGGCGCTGGTCGGCGATCCGATGGGCGCCGGTTTTGCGGCGCTCCTCAGGCGGGCCGGGCTGCCCTTCTACTGCCTCACGCCGTTTCGGGCGGCGCTTGCGGCTCTCAAAGAAACCCGATTGGCGGGCGGCGGCCGGGCCTTGCGGTCGATCGCCGCCCGCGTCGTCGATCGCTGCGCGGCCGCTGCGACACCCGAAATCGCCGCGCTGCTCGCCTTCCTGCGGAGCCTGGAAAAAGAGGCGGCGCTCGAAGACGCGCGCCGCGCGATTGAAGCCATCGCCGCCGGGCTTCTAGAAACGTCCGCCGAGGAAAGCGTTCCCGAGCGCCTCGATGCGCCGCGAGAACCGGAGCTGCTCGAGCGGCTCAACCTGATCGACATGAGCCCGGTTGAAACGAGTACGCTTCCCGTCGCCTTGGCGTCCTGAGATTAGCCGGACGAATTTGGCGAAGACCGGCCAAAGGCGGCGTTGGCCTTTTGATCCTTGCCGCGCTTGATCTCCGTTGTCTCGATCTGTCGCCAAGAATTGGGCTGCGCGAGCATGGCGCGAATCGCGGCGACATTCGCCGCCGCCGCCGTAGGCGGCATGTCTTGCTGCGAAATCCTCTCGGCCTCGCCGAATTTGCCCTCCAGCGAAAGCACAAGGGCCAGATTGGCGCGAATGCGTTCGTCGCCGGCGCCCTGCGCGGACGCTTCGCGCAAGGTTTCCTCGGCTTTCTTCAGTTGTTTGCTGAGCGCGTAGGAGAGGCCGAGATTGTTCAAAACGGTGGGGTCCCCGGGCGCGATCTTGAGGGCCGATTGGTAGAGCCGTTGGGCCTCGGCGTGATCGCCAAGCCGATCGGCGACATAGGCTTGCGCGGACATGTCCGACCAATTCGGCGAGTCCGGCGTGTAGGAATTCGCCAGCACGGCCGCCGCCTGCTCCAATTGCCCATCGTCCGCTAGGGCCTTTCCGTAGGCGCCGAGGACGTCAAGGTCTTTCGGCGCCTTCACGGCCGCCGATTGCATCACGGCGACGGCCTGGTCGTATCGTTTGAGCTTGCGCAAGAGCCCGGCGAAATCGATCGAGACGGCCTTGTCGCCGGGCGCGGCGTCATAGCGCGCGCTCAATTGGTCCGCCTTGGCGCGCAGATCGGCGTCGGTCGCCGTCGAGGCGGCTGAGGCCTTGATCGGGCCGGTGACGGCGGCGGCGTCGTCATAGGCGCAGCCGCCGCAGAGCGCGGGGGGAGAGCAAAGCAGCAGGGCCGTCGTCAGCCTGCGCGCCGCCAGGCGCATCCGGAACATGAAAGGCATTGAACGCAGCCCCCGGCGGCGAGCTTCCGCTCGAACCGCCGCCGACGCTAACCCGCCGACGCTAACGCCGGGTTAAGGAAGCACGAGCGGAAAAGTACGACTAGGTTGGCGGCGCGTCCCGTTTCAGCCAAGGAGCTCCGGTGGAGGTTTGCGCCTCGCGTCGATCGTCTGGTCTCGGGACAAATTGACGAAGGTTCTGGACCGGCCTCGGCTCGCTTCCGGCCAGACTTCGCGCATAGGCCGCCGCAGCCCATTGGGCGAAACTCTCCTCGAGCGCGGCGCTGCGATCCGACAAAGGAACAGGCGGCTCAAACGCGATCTCGCCGTCGCTCCACTTGACGCGTCCCAGCTCTCTGCCGTCCAACATCAGGCTCGCCGAGGCGCGATCGAGATAGAGAAGGGCGAAGCCGTATTTCACGCCTTGCTTGCCGCCGAGACTGATCCCCTTCGGCCGCAATCGGTTTTGCTCGTACCATTCGAGCTGACTCAAGAATTCTTCGAGCGGTATTTCCGGCGTCTTCGGCTTCGGCGGCGCCCGCAATCTGACGCCGGAGCCGCTCTCATCCGTGAACTCGACGCCCGCCGCTTCGAGAGCGGCCCGCAATTGAGAAGTGTCGACGGACAGCAATCGGCGCTTTTCTCTCTCAAAGAGGCTGATCGCCGTTTCGCTGACGCCGACTTGGTTGGCGAGATCGACCGGAGACCAACCGAGCAGCTCGCGGCCGGCTTTGATCTGTTCGGGCGTTACGCCGTCTTCCGCTACGCGGCTCAGAAGCCGCCGTCGTGGAAGCGCGGCTTGCTTCTCGGCGGGCGCTTGGCGGTCCGACTGAGCGGCGGGGCGCCGGACGGTCGCGACCACGGCAGGCCGAGAGGCGAGGTTCAACCGTCTGATTTTAACGCCGATTAACTCGTCGTCGCCCATAAAGGCGACGCCAGCGGCTTCCAGCGAACGCTGCAAGTCCGCCAATGTCCTCGGATAGGGTTGTCGCTTACCGGCTTCGAAATCGGCGATCGTCGCGCGGCTCACTTTCGACAGCGCCGCAAGATCCCGTTGAGACAAGCCGAGCAGCCCGCGCGCCGCGCGGAGTTGGCTCGCAGTAATCGCTTCCATCCGCTCCCCATCGCCTTCAGATTGGATCGTTTGCCCAACGTACCACATTTGGCCTGAGCCGCGGATCGGGGCTGCAGAGAAATTCGGCCTTGGTTTAGGAATTATGAAGGAGAATGATCGTTGGGAGGACAGCGGGAAAATCGCTAGCATGCGGGCCTTGGCCGCCGCTCAGGCGACGCCAGGACCGAATGCAGATGGAGCGCCTCCTTGAACGGCTCGGAGATCGACGGCGTCACCTCAGCATCGTCGCACATGCGTACAGAAATGGGCCAAGGCCTCATCCGCGGCGCTGAATTTTGGGACTGCATCGCGCATGAGGCGGCGAAAGGCGTTCGGCTGCCCTATGTCGGGGAGGACTTCTCGCAAACCAAGCTAAGACTTATCGCGTCCATCGGCGTATTTGAGACTTTAGCCCGATCAAGCCGCCGATCGACAAATGGCTCCCCGAGCTGGACTCGAACCAGCGACCATTCGATTAACAGTCGAATGCTCTACCAACTGAGCTATCGGGGATCGCGCCGACGGGGCGCATATAGCACGATTTGGCGGCTTGAAAAGCGCCTAAATCCGCCTGACCCTGGCTTTTGAAGAACCGTGCGGAGGACGCGCGTTGCGCCAGGGCGGGCGCGGCGCCACGATCCTGGCCATGCTCGACATCGGCAGCCATCCCGAGTTGCTCACCCCCGCCGAAATGGGCGCGGCCGACCGGTTCGCGATCGCCGGCGGCACGCCTGGGATCGCGCTGATGGAGGCGGCCGGCAAGGCTGTCGCCGATGAAGCTGCGCGCATGGCGCGCTCGGCGGGACGGATCGCCGTCCTTTGCGGACCAGGCTCCAACGGCGGCGACGGCTTCGTCGCGGCGCGGCTGCTTGCGTCGCGCGGCTATCCTGTCAAGCTCGCTTTGCTGGGCCGGCCGGAAAGATTGAAGGGCGACGCCGCCGAGGCGGCGCGGCGCTACGCCCGTCCGCCCGAGACGGCCGCCGATTTCGATTTTGCCAACGCCGATTTGATCATTGACGCGCTTTACGGGGCGGGGCTCGATCGCGACCTTGCTGGAGAATCGCGCGCGCTCGTCGAAAAGATCAATTCAATAGCCCGCGAGCGCGGCTGTCCGGTTCTCGCGGTCGACCTGCCTTCGGGTCTCGACGGCGCGACCGGCCTGCCGCGCGGGGTTGCGGTCGAGGCCACGGCCAGCGTCACGTTCTTCCGATTGAAGCCCGGCCATCTCCTGCTGCCGGGCCGCGCGCTGTGCGGCCGTCTCGTGCTCGCCGATATCGGCATTCCCGAGGCTGCGCTCGCAACGATCGCGCCCAAAGCGTCAACCAATGCGCCGCGTCTATGGCGCGCGGCGTTGCCGAGGCTCGCGGCCGCCGGTCACAAATATTCGCGCGGCCACGCCGTCGTGGTCTCCGGGAACGCCGGCCATACCGGCGCGGCGCGGCTTGCCGCGAGAGCCGCGCTCAGGGCGGGGGCAGGGCTCGTCACGGTCGCCTCGCCGCCTGACGCGCTGACGATCAATGCAACGCAATTGACCGCCGTCATGGTCGCGGCCTTTGACGGCGCTGCCGGCCTTGCCGACCTGCTCGCCGACAAGCGGCGCAACGCGGTCGCGCTCGGCCCGGGCGTCGGCGTCGGCCCGGCGACCGAGGCCTTGGTCGAGGCGGCCCTTGCCGGCGCCGACAAGGAGAATTCGCGCCGCATTGTGCTCGACGCCGACGCGCTGACCAGCTTCGCTGGACGGGCCGCGGCGCTCGCCGCGCTCGTCAAAGCCGAATCGCCGCGCGTCGTCCTGACGCCCCACGAAGGGGAGTTCAATTGCCTTTTCAAAGGGCAAGACGATATCGTTCAGGCGCCGTCGAAACTCGCTAGAGCGCGCGCCGCCGCATCGCTGCTCGGCGCGGTTGTCCTGCTTAAAGGGGCCGACACCGTCGTCGCGGCCCCGGACGGCCGGGCGGCGATCGGCTTCGACTTGCCGCCGTCCCTGGCGACGGCTGGCTCGGGCGACGTTCTGACCGGGATCATCGCCGGCCTGCTGGCGCAAGGCGCGCCAGTCTTCGAGGCTGCTTGCGCCGGCGCGTGGCTGCATGGCGCCGCGGCCCGCGCGTTTGGGCCGGGCCTCATCGCCGAAGACTTGCCTGAGAGCCTGCCGCAGGCTTTCCGCGCCTTGGAGCGCGGTTCCGGCTGATCCTTATTCAGGCGACCTCGAAAAAGCTCCTTCCGCCTGCCGCTTGGCAGTCGAGAATCGCGGATTCGATCGGCCAACGGCCGGGATTATCCGCGACAAAAGCGATATGGGCGGTCTGGCCCGGCGCGATGAGAACGCTGTCGCGCCAATAGGGCTCCCAACCGTCATCGAGCGCGTGGAGGAGGCGGGCGACATGGCCGCCCCAACGAATCGCCTGCGGGGCCGAAGTCTTGTTGGTCAGGCTGAGCGTGACCGGCGCTCCTTTGCGCGCTTTGAGCAGCGGCTTATCCGGCCAGGGGCCGGATAACGAGGCGCCGTTCACCGCAAAACGCGGGCCGCCGCTGAGGACGAAGTCTGCGCGCAGGGACTGGGCGAGTTCGATCTCGGGCGGCAGAAGCGGATTGGCCGGGAGCCCGGCGATAGCCGGACGCGGCTTGACCGGCGCGCCCGTCGCTTTGAACACGACCAGAGGTCGGTCGGGTTCTTGAGCGTTCGCCGCCGCGGCGCCGCCCACCAAAATGAATCGAACCGCCGCATCGGCTTCGGCAGGCATATCGAAGATCAGCTCAAATCGCGCGCCCGGGCCAATCGGCATGAGGTTGCGCAATGGTTCGAAAGGCTCGCTCGGCTGGCCGTCGATGGCGACGATGGTCGGCCTCACGCCTTGCACCGCGACAACCATGATCCGCGCCGCGGCCGCGTTCAGCAACCGGAGCCGGACGCGCGCTCCCGGCGCAGGCGACAGCGATAGCGGCGCCGGGGCCCCATTGGCGGAAAGCCTGCCGGCGGCGGCAAGCGGCTCGCTCGAACCGGCCCGCCCAGCGGGGTCGGGCGACCAGTCCTGAACGGAGACGATCGCTTCAAGGTCGATGGCGGGCGGCGCGGCCTCGTCGATTACAACGGGGCCGTATAGCCCACGCGCGATTTGGCCGGCGCTCGTCGCTCCCGCATGCGGTCCGTACCAGCCAAAGCCTGAATCGGGCGGCTGCAGGACATAGTCGAAGCTTGCGCCAGGCGCGACCGGCTTCTGGGTCAAGTCGCCAATTCCCGCCATGGCGTTGGCGATCCGCAGCCCCCGCCAATGCAGCGTCGTCGGCTCGGAAAGCCGATTGACCAGCCGGACCTTCAACGCCTCGCCGAGCTTTGCGCGGAGCAAGGGCCCCGGCGTCGCCCCGGCATAGCCGAGAGGCTGAGCCGGCGCGGCAAGGAGCGGAGCCGACGCCGGTCCCGCCTCGATCGTCCGAAAGCCATCCGAAGCCTCGGTTGGCGCGTTCGCCTCTGACGGCCTCCGCAACGCGGCCCAAACCGCCGCCGAAAGGCCGCCGCCCAGCAAAGTCCGGCGCGCCAGGCTCATCGTCGGATGCTCCAGACAAAGCCTCGCCTTTGTGTCATTTTGGCACGAAAGGCGCGGCGCGCCGCTTGCGTCGCTGCGGCGCGTTCAAACGCCGGGCGCTCAGGGGTGGGCAGGGTCGGGATGTGCTTCATGCGTAAACTGGTCGCCTTCTTCGGTCTTGCGGGGACGCTCGCCGGCTGCGCTTGGCTTGGGCTGAGCCATGGTCCCGCCAGCGCGCTCCAGTCCTCGACCAGCGAAATCTTGCTCGCGGGCGGCGTGTTCACGCTCGCCATAGCCGTCCTCATTCGAGAATAGGGGTTCAGCGCGTCGAGGTCGCGTCTGCGGGGCGGCCGATCTTATCTCTTTTTTCTGGCGCGTCTTCGCCAAAGTGTTATAGAGCGGCGCCCTCGCGGCCGGACTTCCCTGCGCCGTATTGTTGCGGGCGTGGCGGAACTGGTAGACGCGCCGGATTTAGGTTCCGGTGGCGAAAGTCGTGGGGGTTCGAGTCCCTCCGCCCGCACCATTGGCGATGCGAGGCTGCCGGTTCGCCGGCGGGATGAGTTTTGGATTCGGCCGCTGGGGAGAGCGGCTTGGACGGTTTATTTGAAGGGCGGATGAAGTCATGCAGGTCACCGAGACGCTTTCGCAAGGGCTGAAGCGCGAATACAACATCGTCCTCTCCGCCGCGGATTTGAGCCAGCGCCTCGACAGTCAGCTGGCTGATCTAAAGGACAAGATTCGGCTCAACGGCTTCCGCCCCGGCAAGGTGCCGGTCGCCCATCTCAAGAAAGTCTACGGCAAGAGCATCATGGCCGACGTGATGCAGGAGGCGATCAACGAGGCCAACAAGCAGATCCTCGACGAAAAGGGTCTGCGCCTCGCCCAAGAGCCGAAGGTCGAATTGCCGAACGACCAGGCGACGATCGACGCCGCGCTGCAGGCGCGCGGCGATCTTTCCTATAAAGTCGCGCTCGAAGTGCTGCCGAAATTCGAGGTCGGCTCGTTCGACGATTTGGCCTTGGAGCGCCCGGTCGCCGAAGCGACCGAGGCGGACGTCGAGGCCGCGCTCGACCGGCTCGCCGCCGACCGCAAGACTTACGCGCCGAAGCCGGAAGGGGCGAAAGCCGAGGCCGGCGACAAGGTGACCGTCGATTTCGTCGGCAAGATCAATGGCGAGGAGTTCGAAGGCGGCGTCGGCAAGGACATCGAGGTCGTGCTCGGCGCCGACACCTTCATTCCGGGCTTCGAGCAGCAATTGCTCGGCGCGACCGCCGGCGAGAAGCGAACGATCGAAGCCACGTTCCCGGAAAACTATGCCAACCGCAAGCTGGCCGGCCGGACCTCGGTTATGGACGTGGACGTCAAGGCCGTCGCCGCGCCCGAGCCCTTCGCCATCGACGACGAGTTCGCCAAGAGCCTCAATTTTGACAGCCTCGACAAGCTCAAAGAGGCCCTGAAGAGCAATATTTCTGCTGAATATGCAAGGGCTTCGCGCGAAAAGCTCAAGCGACGTCTGCTCGACGAGCTCGACAAGCGCTACTCGTTCGAGTTGCCGGAAGGTTTAGTGAGCCAAGAGTTTGATTCGATCTGGCGTCAGGTCGAGGCCGAGCAGCAGGCGTCGGGCCGCACGTTCGCCGACGAAAACACGACCGAGGAGGCGGCGCGCGCCGATTACCGCCGGATCGCCGAGCGGCGGGTGCGGCTCGGCCTTCTCCTGGCCGAGGTCGGCGCCAAGGCCGATATCAAGGTCAGCGACGAGGAGCTGACCAATGCGCTGATCGCCAGGGCGCGCTCGTTCCCCGGCCAAGAAAAACAAGTCTGGGAGTTCTACCGCAAGAATCCGCAGGCCATGGCCGAGTTGCGCGCGCCGATCTATGAGGAGAAAGTCGTCGATTACGTTCTTTCCCAAGCCAAAGTGACCGATAAACCGGTCTCGCGCGAGGAGCTGTTGCGTCCTGACGATGAAGAAGGCCCCGCCGCGCCGTCGTCGGCGGGCTAGGGCACCCGTTGCAAAGAGCGGATCGTTTAGGGACTTTAACTGGCGCGCAGCGGTAACTATGTTGCCTTGGCGTTATTGAGCAGAGAGCGATTCCCCGAAAGCGAGACCCATGCGCGACCTGGTCGACACTTACTACAATAACCTCGTCCCGATCGTGGTGGAGCAATCCAACCGGGGCGAGCGCTCGTTCGATATTTTTTCGCGTCTGCTGCGCGAACGGATCGTTTTCCTGACCGGGCCCGTGGACGACGTCTCCGCCTCCCTGGTCGTGGCGCAATTGCTGTTCCTGGAAGCCGAGAATCCGAAAAAAGAAATCGCCATGTATATCAATTCGCCGGGCGGGGTGGTGACGGCCGGCCTGTCGATTTACGACACGATGCAATTCATTCGCCCGCGGATCACGACGATGTGCGTCGGCCAGGCCGCTTCGATGGGGTCGCTCTTGCTATGCGCGGGCGCCAAGGATTCGCGCTTCGCTTTGCCGAACGCCCGGATCATGGTCCACCAGCCATCGGGCGGGTTCCAAGGCCAAGCCTCGGACATCGCCCGACATGCCGAAGACATTCTTAAGATCAAACGGCGACTGAACGAAATTTATGTCCAACATACCGGGCGCGATTACGAGACTATCGACCGAACGCTCGACCGCGACCATTTCATGTCAGCCGAGGAAGCGCGTGAATTCGGCCTCATCGACCAAGTGCTGGCCAAGCGCACGGAAGACGTCGAGGAGCCGAAATCTTAACCTGATAAGATCTTACGTCGAATTTTTGATATATGATCTTAGCAAGTGGGCGCTTTCGCGCAGCGCTTGCGGGAGCGGCTGCGGCTGTTCGCCGGCCGACCGTTCTGCGCAAACGGGGGATAGACCGGCTTTGCCAAGCGCTTTGAACCGGGTCGCCTTGATTTGGCTATGCTTATCATGGTTCCATCCGATTGCGCGCGTCGAACGGCGGAGGCGAGCGGGAGAGAGATGGCGCGGGGCGGGACCGAAAACCGGCTACTCTTTGTTAGGTAGCTGCATTTAACGTGTAACGTTGCGTTTTCGCCGTGCGGGCGAATTCGCGAGGCCAGGATGGAGAAGACGATGGCCAAGGCCGAAGGCGAAGCCAAGAACACACTCTATTGCTCGTTCTGTGGCAAGAGCCAGCACGAGGTCCGCAAGCTCATCGCTGGTCCGACCGTGTTCATTTGCGACGAATGCGTCGAATTGTGCATGGACATTATCCGCGAGGAGTCCAAGACCGCGCTCGTCAAGAGCAAGGACGGCATCCCGACGCCGCGCGAAATCTGCAAGGTTCTCGACGATTACGTCATCGGCCAGCCGCAGGCCAAGCGCGTCCTCTCCGTCGCCGTGCACAACCACTACAAGCGGCTCAACCACGCCACCAAGCACAACGACGTCGAACTCGCGAAATCGAACATCCTCCTGATTGGGCCGACCGGCTCAGGCAAGACGCTGCTCGCCCAGACGCTGGCGCGGATCCTCGACGTGCCCTTCACCATGGCCGACGCGACGACGCTGACCGAAGCGGGCTATGTCGGCGAGGACGTCGAAAACATCATCCTGAAGCTTTTGCAGGCGTCCGACTACAATGTCGAGCGCGCCCAGCGCGGCATCGTCTATATCGACGAGATCGACAAGATCAGCCGCAAGTCGGACAACCCGTCGATCACCCGCGACGTCTCCGGCGAGGGCGTTCAGCAAGCGCTGCTGAAGATCATGGAAGGCACCATCGCCAGCGTGCCGCCGCAGGGCGGGCGCAAGCATCCCCAGCAGGAATTCCTGCAGGTCGACACGACGAACATTCTGTTCATCTGCGGCGGCGCCTTCGCCGGGCTCGAGCGAATCATCTCGGCCCGCGGCAAGGGCACGTCGATCGGCTTCAACGCCAAAGTGCAGGCGCCTGACGATCGCCGCACCGGCGAGATTTTCCGCGAGGTCGAACCTGAGGATTTGCTGAAGTTCGGGCTGATCCCAGAATTTGTCGGACGCCTGCCGGTCATCGCCACGCTCGAAGATCTCGACGAGCAGGCGTTGAAGCGGATTTTGACCGAGCCGAAAAACGCCTTGGTCAAGCAGTACCAGCGCCTGTTCGAGATGGAGAATACGGACCTCACCTTCCAGGACGAAGCGCTCAACGTCGTCGCCAAGAAAGCGATCGAACGGCGGACGGGCGCGCGGGGCTTGCGCTCGATCATGGAAGGCATCCTGCTCGATACGATGTTCGACCTGCCCAGCCTCGACGGCGTCGAGCAAGTCGTGATCGGCCCCGAAGTGGTCGACGGCAAGGCGCGCCCGCTCTACATCTATTCCGAGCGAGCGGAAAAAGCGGGCGCCAGCGCGTAAAGCCTAGGGAACAAAGCTCGGCGGCGCTTGAAACACGCGCCGCCGAGCGCCATCTTTGGCTAGGATCGTTCGGCTGAGATTCGTTTTCTGGACTGCAAATTTGTTGCGTGAGGCGACGTGTAAAAGCCGAGCAAATAACCGTCGCCGACGCGCTTCCAATCCGAGGAGGCGTTCGCCCGGCCTCGGTCTGAATGAAAGCTAGGAAATCCTATGTCAGGCAATCGCAAGCCCATCGCGCCCGGATCGGTCGACTCCTATCCCGTTCTGCCGCTGCGCGACATCGTGGTCTTTCCGCACATCATCGTGCCGTTGTTTGTCGGCCGCGAAAAGTCCATTCGCGCCCTTGAAGAGGTGATGAAGGCCGACAAGCCGATCTTGCTCGCCACTCAGATGAATGCGGCGGACGACGACCCGGCGACCGACGCGATTTTCGCCACCGGCACGTTGGCGACCGTACTGCAACTGCTCAAGTTGCCGGACGGCACCGTCAAGGTGCTGATCGAGGGCGTCGCCCGCGCGAAGATCAAACGCTATCTGCCGACCGAAGGTTTTTACGAGGCCGAAGCTGAGGCCATCGCCGACGATCCGCTCGACAAAGTCGAGGCGGAGGCTTTGGCGCGCTCCGTGCTTTCGGAGTTCGAGAGCTACGTCAAGCTGAACAAGAAGATTTCGCCTGAAGTCGTCGCTGCGGTCGGCCAGATAAACGACTATAGCCGGCTCGCCGACACGATCGCCTCGCATCTCGCGGTCAAGCTCCAAGACAAGCAGGCGATCCTCGAACTGAGTTCGATCATCAAGCGGTTCGAGAAGTGCCTCGCCTTGATGGAAGGAGAGATTTCCGTTCTGCAGGTCGAGAAGCGCATCCGCACGCGCGTCAAGCGCCAGATGGAGAAGACGCAGCGCGAGTACTATCTCAACGAGCAGATGAAGGCCATCCAGAAGGAGCTCGGCGACGAGGACGGCCGAGACGAAATGTCCGAGCTCGAGGAGCGCATCAAAAAGACCAAGCTGTCGAAAGAGGCGCGCGACAAGGCCACGGCCGAGCTAAAGAAGCTCCGGCAGATGTCGCCGATGTCGGCCGAAGCGACGGTGGTGCGCAACTACCTCGATTGGCTCTTGTCGATTCCGTGGGCAAAGAAGTCGAAGATCAAGAAGGACGTCGCCCTGGCGCAGGAGATACTCGACGCCGATCATTTCGGGCTCGAGAAGGTCAAGGAGCGGATCGTCGAATACCTCGCGGTGCAGCAGCGCGCCAACAAGCTGACCGGGCCGATCCTCTGCCTCGTCGGGCCGCCCGGCGTCGGCAAGACCTCGCTCGGCAAGTCGATCGCCAAGGCGACAGGCCGCGAGTTCGTGCGGATGTCGCTCGGCGGCGTGCGCGACGAAGCGGAGATCCGCGGTCATCGGCGCACCTATATCGGCTCGATGCCCGGCAAGGTCATTCAGTCGATGCGCAAGGCGAAGACGTCGAATCCGCTCTTCCTGCTCGACGAGATCGACAAGATGGGCATGGACTTCCGCGGCGATCCTTCTTCGGCGCTGCTTGAAGTGCTCGACCCCGAGCAGAATTCGACCTTCAACGACCATTACCTCGAAGTCGATTACGATCTCTCCAACGTGATGTTCATCACGACGGCGAACACGCTCAACATCCCGCCCGCTCTGATGGACCGGATGGAGATCATCCGCATCGCCGGCTACACCGAGGATGAGAAGGTCGAGATCGCCAAGCGCCATTTGATCGGCGCGGCGGCGTCCAAGCACGGCCTCGTCGAGAAGGAATGGACGATCGACGACGCGGCTTTGCTCGAACTCATCCGCCGCTACACCCGCGAAGCGGGCGTGCGCAATCTCGAGCGCGAGATTTCGACGCTCGCCCGCAAGGCGGTGAAGGAGATCCTCACCTCCAAGAAGAAGAAGATCACGGTCACCGTGGATAATCTCGCCGATTTCCTCGGCGTGCCGAAGTTCCGCTACGGCGAAGTCGAGGCTTCCGATCAGGTCGGCCTCGTGACCGGTCTCGCCTGGACGGAGGTCGGCGGCGAGTTGCTGACGATCGAGGGCGTCATGATGCCCGGCAAGGGCCGCATGACGGTCACGGGCAACCTGAAGGACGTGATGCGGGAGTCGATCTCCGCGGCGGCGTCCTACGTGCGCTCGCGGGCGGTCGATTTCGGCATCGAACCGCCGCTCTTCGACAAGCGCGACATCCATGTCCACGTCCCCGAAGGGGCGACGCCGAAGGATGGACCGTCGGCTGGCGTCGCTATGGCGACCGCGATTATCTCGACCATGACCGGCATTCCGGTGCGCCGGGATGTGGCCATGACCGGCGAGATCACGTTGCGCGGCCGCGTCCTGCCGATCGGCGGCTTGAAGGAGAAGCTGCTCGCGGCCCTGCGCGGCGGCATCAAGAAGGTCCTGATCCCGGACGAAAACGCCAAGGACCTGGCCGAAATCCCCGATTCGGTGAAGAACGGGTTGGAGATTGTGCCGGTCTCGCGGATGGAGGAGGTGCTGGGCCATGCGCTGCTGCGCGCGCCCCAGCCGATCGTGTGGGAGGAGGACGCGAAGGCGGCGCCGGCGCCGGTGGCGACGGACGAGGATTCTTCGGGCCTCGTCGCCCACTGAACTGACCTCTCGCTTCTCGCCGAGCCGCAAGGCGCAGCGATGGAAGGCCGCAAATCCTCGGATTTGCGGCCTATTTTTTGGCAGCGCGGGGAAACTTCAGCGATTTTTCGCATGCGATCGCCTACGAACCCTTGGAATCGGTCGAGCGCGTCGCCAAAGCCGACATGTCAAAGCCGCTGCCGGGCGATCGATTCGACGGCATCGCCAATTCGCTCAAAAAAGGCGAAGGGGCGCGTCTCGTCGGCTTCGGCGCGTTCTCGGCGCGCGAGCGCAAAGCGGGCAAAGGCCGGAATCGCTCCGCCGGCGAGGAGATCATGAGGCCCGCGCCTCGAAGAACGCGCGCTTCAAGCCCGACGCATCGCTCAAAGAGAGCCTGAATAGGAGCCGAAAAAAGAGAAAAAAATCGTCTGCGACGGCGGACGGCCGCGCAGCCGCCCTTTTTTTGTCGTGGCCTCTCGCGATAGTCTTGGCGTCTAATCCCCAGGCGCGCAGGGGCTTCCCGGGAATGATGATTTTTGCAAAGAGCGTCGCTAGAGCTATAAGCCTCGCGCTGGGGCGGTTAGCTCAGTTGGCAGAGCATCTCGTTTACACCGAGAGGGTCGGCGGTTCGAGCCCGTCACCGCCCACCAGCGCCGGCGTGGCGATGGCTGTTGCTGCGCTGATCGCGTGCATCCTCGCATCGAGCAGCCCCGCCCGCGCGCAGACCGAGCCCATGCAATTTCACCTGGCGCGGGTCGCCCAGGACGGCTGCGCGCGCGACTGCCCGCAGGTCATTGTCGCCGAAGGCGTCATTGAGGAGGACACTCCGCAAGCCTTCGTCGACTTTGTCCGATCCGCCGCGGATCAGCCTGGCGCCCGAAGCGTGGTCTTGCTCAGCTCGCCGGGCGGCCGGGTCGTCGCTTCGATGCGGCTCGGCGCGGCTTTGCGGCAATTGGGAGCGGCGGTGATCGTCGCGCGCTCTTTGAGCGAGGGCGGCCGCGACGTGACCGTTTCGGGTCAATGCATGTCGGCCTGCGTCTATGCGATGATGGGCGGCGTGAAACGGATCGTCCCGCCGGAGAGCCGGGTCGGCATCCACCGGATGTCGCGGGAAGAGGCCACGGAGAGCTCGGCGCGCGCGCCGCACGCGACAACGCGCACCTACGCCTCTGCGGACATGGTCGACGCCCTCGCAAATTACGCGGCCGAGATGGGCGTCAATCCGACCGTGATCCGGACGGCCGAACGCATCTCGCCGGACGAAATTCATATTCTGTCCTCGACTGAACTCAGACGCTGGCGCCTCGCCTCGCCTAAGTTCTGATAGGGCCGCGCTTCGACCCTTGACTTGCGTCAGGCGCTGGCCTATCCGGCCAGCTCCGGACCAAGCGCGGCGGAGGCGGCGCGTTCGGTTGCGGGGGTGTAGCTCAGTTGGTTAGAGCGCCGGCCTGTCACGCCGGAGGTCGCGGGTTCAAGTCCCGTCACTCTCGCCATTATATCGATTGACGATCAAATCCTTCGCGAGCTTGTCTTTGGGGGCGTTCCCGAGTGTGATAGCCGCGCAGCGCCGCGAGCAGTTTGGCCAGCGCGATTTCAAAGCCTTAAAGCTCGTTTCCCTTGCGCGTCGCGCTGCGCTGCGATAGGGCTGTGGCGCGAAAATTTGGACCTGGAATCGCCCTGATTCCGGCCTGATCGCTGACGAAGCCCCTGAGCTTCGCCGCCCGCCCATTGACCCGGGTCTCGCCGGACCCCGATGACTTGGAGGCCTGATGCCGAGCCTTGTTTCGGATTATCTGCCGCTGGTCGTCTTTATCGCCATAGCCGGCCTGATCGGCCTGGCGCTGCTCGTCGCGCCTTTTGTGGTCGCGTACAAGAATCCGGATCCCGAGAAGGTTTCCGCCTACGAATGCGGCTTCGATCCGTTCGACGACGCGCGCATGAAATTCGACGTGCGCTTCTATCTGGTCTCGCTGCTGTTCATCATCTTCGACCTGGAGGTCGCCTTCCTGTTTCCGTGGGCCGTCGCCTTTCACGATATCGGCGCCTTCGGCTTCTGGTCGATGATCGCCTTTCTCGTCGTCCTGACCGTGGGCTTCGTTTACGAGTGGAATAAAGGAGCGTTGGAATGGGACTGAGCGCCGCCCCGGCGACGGCGCCGCGCCGGATTCTCGATCCCGCCGGCAAGCCGATCGGCGAAAAAGATCCTTTCTTCGGCGAGGTCAATGACCAGCTCGCCGACAAGGGCTTCTTCGTCGCCGCTTCCGACGATCTCATCCAATGGGCGCGCACCGGCTCGTTGATGTGGATGACCTTCGGCCTCGCCTGCTGCGCCGTCGAAATGATGCAGATGTCGATGCCGCGTTATGATTGCGAACGTTTCGGCTTCGCGCCGCGCGCTTCGCCTCGCCAGTCGGACGTGATGATCGTCGCGGGCACGCTGACCAACAAGATGGCGCCCGCTCTGCGCAAGGTCTATGACCAGATGCCGGAGCCGCGCTACGTGATTTCGATGGGCTCCTGCGCCAATGGCGGCGGCTACTATCATTATTCCTATTCCGTGGTGCGCGGCTGCGATCGCGTCGTGCCCGTCGACATCTATGTGCCGGGTTGTCCGCCGACGGCGGAAGCGCTGCTCTATGGCGTGCTGCTGCTGCAGAAGAAGATTAGGCGCACGGGGACGATCGAGCGCTGACGGTTAGAAATTCGGGGAGGCCGATCGAGCGGCGCGACCGGGCAGGTCGCTGATAATGCTGCGCGCCGGCCTGATGAAAGGGCAGGGGATCGCCGCGCCAGGCGCGGCTTGAGAGGCGCTATGGACGACGTTCTGAGAAATCTCGGCGACGAGATCGTCGCCGCCTTGCCAGGCGCGGTCTCGAGCGCCGAAGTCAAGATCGGCGAATTGACGATTGACGCCGAGGCGGCGCGCATCGTCGAGGTTCTGACGTTCCTGCGCGACGATCCGCGCTGCCAATTCGTCTGCTTCATCGATCTCTGCGGCGCCGACTACCCGGAGCGCGGCAAACGCTTCGATGTCGTTTACCACCTCCTGTCGCCGAAGAAGAATCTCCGCATTCGCGTCAAGGTCCAAACCGACGAGGCGACGCCGGTCCCTTCGATCGTCGCCGTCTATCCGGCCGCGAATTGGTGCGAGCGCGAGGCTTATGACTTGTTCGGCGTACTTTTCGACGGTCATCACGACCTGCGGCGTATTCTTACCGATTACGGCTTCGAAGGTCATCCTCTGCGGAAAGACTTCCCGATGACGGGTTTCGTCGAGGTCCGCTACGACGACGCCGAAAAACGCGTTCTCTATGAGCCGGTGCGGCTCAATCAAGAGTTCCGACAATTCGACTTTCTCTCCCCATGGGAGGGGCGGCCGAGATTGCCCGGCGACGAAAAGGCGAACCAGTGAGCGCGCCCATGACCGAGCAAAATCTCCGCAACTTCGCCATCAATTTCGGGCCGCAGCATCCGGCGGCCCATGGCGTTCTGCGTCTCGTGCTGGAGCTCGACGGCGAAGTGGTCGAACGTGTCGATCCGCATATCGGCCTGCTTCACCGCGGCACCGAGAAGCTGATGGAGGCGCGCACCTATCTACAGAACACGCCCTATTTCGACCGGCTCGATTATGTCGCGCCGATGAATCAGGAGCACGCTTTCTCTCTCGCCGTCGAGAAGCTGCTCGGCGTCGCCGCGCCGCGCCGCGCCCAACTGATCCGTGTGCTCTATCTCGAAATCGGCCGGCTTCTATCACACCTGCTCAATGTGACGACGCAGGCGATGGACGTGGGCGCGCTGACGCCGCCGCTCTGGGGTTTCGAAGAGCGCGAGAAGCTGATGATTTTCTACGAGCGCGCTTCGGGCTCGCGGATGCACGCCAACTACATCCGTCCGGGCGGCGTTCACCAGGATCTGCCGCCCAAGCTCATCGACGATATCTACGATTTCTGCGATCCGTTCCTGAAGGTCTGCGACGATCTCGAGGAGCTGCTCACAGAAAACCGCATCTTCAAGCAACGCAATGTCGATATCGGCGTCGTCTCGCTGGAGGATTGCTGGGCCTATGGCTTCTCGGGCGTGATGGTGCGCGGCTCGGGCGCGCCCTGGGATTTGCGTAAAGCGCAGCCCTACGAGTGCTACGAGGAGATGGATTTCGACATTCCGGTCGGTAAAAACGGCGATTGCTACGATCGGTATCTGATCCGCATGGAGGAGATGCGGCAGTCCGTCGAAATCATGAAACAGTGCTGCGAAAAGCTGCGCAGCGCTTCCGGCGGCGGCCCGGTGGTCGTCGAGGACGGCAAGATCGTGACGCCGCGGCGGGACGTGATGAAGCGCTCGATGGAGGCGCTCATCCATCATTTCAAGCTTTACACCGAAGGGTTCAAAGTTCCGGCGGGGGAGGTCTATGTGGCCGTGGAGGCGCCGAAAGGCGAATTCGGCGTCTATCTCGTCTCCGACGGCACCAATAAGCCGTATCGCTGCAAGATTCGCGCGCCCGGTTTCCTGCATCTGCAGGCGATGGATTTTCTCTGCCGCAAGCACATGCTGGCGGACGTGTCCGCGATTTTGGGTTCGCTCGACATCGTGTTCGGCGAGGTGGATCGGTAGGAACGTTTCGAGGCGGCGCCTCGCGCGCAGCCGCGTAAAAGGTTGAAGCATGTCGGTTAGAAGATTGGCTGAAGAGCAGCCGACCAGTTTCGAGTTCACGCCCGAGAACCGGGCCTGGGCCGATCAGCAGATCGCGAAATATCCGCCGGGTCGGCAGAACTCGGCGGTGATCTCGCTGCTTTGGCGGGCCCAGAAGCAGAACGATTATTGGCTCTCCAAACCGGCGATCGAGAAAGTCGCCGAGATTCTCGGCATGCCCTATATCCGCGTGTTGGAGGTCGCGACCTTCTACACGATGTTCAATCTCGCGCCGGTCGGGCGACAGCACGTGCAACTCTGCGGCACGACGCCCTGCATGCTGCGCGGCGCGGAGGACTTGAAGAGGGTCTGCGAAAGGCGGATCGGGCCGGTCGGCAGCGTCGCCAAGGACGGCGCCCTGTCCTGGGTCGAAGTCGAGTGCCTCGGCGCCTGTTGCAACGCGCCGATGGTGCAGATCAATGACGATTATTACGAGGACCTGACCGCCGAAAGTTTCGAGAAATTGCTCGACGATCTCGTCGCCGGCCGCCCGGTCAAGAAGGGCTCGCAAATCGGCCGCGTCTCGTCCGAGCCGGTTGGCGGGCTGACCTCGCTGATCGATCCTTCCATCTACAAGAGAACCAGCCCGACGAGCGGCGCCGGCCTCGAAGACAGCGCCGCCAAGAAGCCGGGCGAGCCCGCCAATGTTCAGGAATCGCCGGCGCCGTCGCCGCCGATCGCCGACTCAACCGCTCCGAGACGTCAGTAATGCTCGCCGACAAGGATCGCATCTTTTTAAATCTCTACGGTCTGCAGGATTGGGGCCTCGACGGCGCGCGCGCCCGCGGCGGCTGGGACAACACCAAAGCCATTCTCGACAAGGGCAGGGACTGGCTGGTCGCCGAAATGAAAGCTTCGGGCCAGCGCGGACGCGGCGGCGCCGGCTTTCCGACCGGCCTTAAATGGTCGTTCATGCCGAAGAATGTCGACCCCCAGCGGCCGCATTATCTCGTCGTCAACGCCGACGAATCCGAGCCAGGCACCTGCAAAGATCGCGAGATCATGCGCAACGATCCGCATCTTCTCGTCGAGGGCTGCCTGATCGCGGCCTGCGCCATGGGCGTTCACGCCTGCTACGTCTATGTCCGCGGCGAATTCATTCTGGAGCGCGAACGTCTGCAAGCGGCGGTCGATCAGGCCTATGAGGCCAAGCTGATCGGCAAGGACAATATCCACGGCTGGCCGTTCGACCTCTACGTCCATCACGGCGCCGGCGCTTACATTTGCGGCGAAGAGACCGCGCTGCTCGAAAGCCTCGAAGGCAAGAAGGGCATGCCGCGGCTGAAGCCGCCGTTCCCGGCCAATATGGGTCTTTACGGCTGTCCGACCACGGTCAACAATGTCGAGACGATCGCGCAAGTGCCCGACATCATGCGGCGCGGCGCGGCATGGTTCGCCGGCATCGGCCGGCCGAACAATTCCGGCACCAAGCTCTTCTGCATTTCCGGCCATGTCGAGAGGCCGTGCAATGTCGAAGAAGCGATGGGCGTGCCGCTGCGCGAACTCCTGGAAAAGCACGCCGGCGGCGTACGCGGCGGCTGGGACAATCTGCTCGCCGTCATTCCTGGCGGGTCGTCCATGCCGCTGATTCCCGCCGGCGCCGATCAGGCGGACACGCTGCTGATGGATTTCGACGGCTGCCGCGAGAAGAAATCGGCGCTGGGGACGGCGGCGGTGATCGTCATGGACAAATCCACCGACATCATCAAGGCGATGACCCGCATCTCTTATTTCTACAAGCATGAGAGCTGCGGCCAATGCACGCCATGCCGCGAGGGCATGGGCTGGATGTGGCGCGTGCTGACGCGCATGTCGGAAGGCCGGGCGAAAAAGAGCGAAATCGACATGCTGATGGAGGTCACCACGCAGATCGAAGGCCATACGATCTGCGCCTTCGGCGACGGCGCCGCTTGGCCGGTGCAAGGCTTGCTCCGGCATTTCCGTCCCGAGATTGAAAGGCGGATCGATCAGTATTCCGCCAATCCGGACACGCTCGGCGTCTACGACCCGCCGACGCCGATGGCGGCGGAGTAGGGCGGATGAGCAAGATCATCGTTGACGGAACTGAAGTCGACGTTCCGCCGGAATATACGCTGCTTCAGGCTTGCGAAGCGGCCGGGGCGGAGATTCCGCGCTTCTGCTTCCACGAGCGCCTGTCGATCGCCGGCAATTGCCGCATGTGCCTGGTCGAGGTGAAGGGCGGTCCGCCCAAGCCGCAGGCCTCCTGCGCCATGTCGGTGAGAGATTTGCGGCCCGGCCCCAACGGCGAGCCGCCGGTCGTTCTGACGAATTCGCCCATGGTGACCAAGGCCCGCCATGGCGTGATGGAGTTTCTGCTGATCAATCATCCGCTCGATTGCCCGATCTGCGATCAAGGCGGCGAATGCGATCTCCAGGACCAGGCGATGGCCTATGGCGTCGATTCCTCGCGCTTCAAGGAGAACAAGCGGGCGGTCGAGGACAAGTATCTCGGCGCGCTGGTGAAGACCTCGATGAATCGCTGCATCCAGTGCACGCGCTGCGTCAGGTTCATGACCGAAGTGGCCGGCGTGCCCGAGCTCGGCGCGATCGGCCGCGGCGAGGACATGGAGATCACCTCCTATCTGGAGCGCGCCCTTACCTCCGAATTGCAGGGCAACGTGATCGACCTTTGCCCCGTCGGCGCGCTGACCTCGAAGCCATACGAATTCAAGGCGCGTCCATGGGAGCTGGCCAAGACTGAATCTGTCGACGTGATGGACGCGCTCGGCTCGGCCATTCGCATCGATTCGCGCGGCCGCGAGGTCATGCGCATCCTGCCGCGCGTCAATGACGCGATCAACGAGGAGTGGATTTCCGACAAGACGCGATACAATGTCGACGGATTGAAGGTCCAGCGCCTTGACCGCCCCTATATCCGTAAAGGCGGCAAACTCGTTCCTGCGTCCTGGCCGGAAGCGTTCGCGGCAATCGCCGCGAAGGCGAAAGCGACGACCCCTCAGCGCATCGGCGCGATCGCCGGCGATCTTGCCAGTGTCGAAGAGATGTTCGCGCTGAAGGCGTTGATGGACAAGCTCGGCGTCGCCAATATCGACTGCCGCCAGGATGGCTCCAAGCTCGATCCGAAATTCGGCCGGGCCTCGTACCTGTTCAATTCGACCATCGCCGGAATCGAGCAGGCCGACGCGATCATGATCATCGGGTCCAATCCGCGGCTCGAAGCGCCGGTGCTCAACGCCCGCATTCGCAGGCGCTGGGCGCGGGGCGATTGCCTGATCGGCGTCGTCGGCGAAAGGGCCGATCTCACCTATTCCTATAATTATCTCGGCGCGGGGCCGGATTCGCTCGCCCAACTCCTCGATCATCCGCCGGCCGACAAGACGAAGCCGATGTTCATCCTCGGCGCCGGGGCGTTTGCGCGGCCCGACGGCGCCGCCGTGCTCGCCTTGGCGGCCAAAGCGGCGCTCTCGCTCGGTGTGGTCAAGGACGGCTGGAACGGCTTCAATGTCCTGCACAGCGCCGCGTCTCGCGTCGGCGGCCTCGATCTCGGCTTCACCCCGGGCGAGGGCGGGCTCGACGCGCCGGGCATGGCGAAAGCGGGCGCGCTTGATCTCATCTTCAATCTCGGCGCCGACGAGATCCAGATCGAGCCGGGCGCGTTCGTCGTCTATATCGGCACGCATGGCGACCGCGGCGCCCATCGCGCCGACGTGATCCTGCCCGGCGCTGCTTACCCGGAAAAAACCGGGATTTACGTCAACACCGAGGGCCGGCCGCAATTCGGCGACCGCGCCACATTTCCGCCCGGCCAGGCTCGGGAGGATTGGGCGATTTTGCGCGCGCTCTCCGACGCGCTCGGGGCCCGGCTGCCGTTCGATTCCCTGACGCAATTGCGGGCGACGGTAAACGCGGCCCATCCGCATCTCGCGCGGCTCGACGAGATAACGCCTGCCGACGCCGGCGCGCTCGCCAATCTTGCGTCGCTTGGCGGCGCGCTCGACAAGGCGCCGTTCGTCTCGCCGATCGAAGATTTCTATCTCACCAATCCGATCGCCCGCGCTTCGAAAGTCATGGCCGAATGTTCGGCTATGGCGAAAGCGCGCGCGCTGAAAGCGGCGGAGTAGGGCGGACATGGTCGACAACGACTGGGCTTGGGCGATCCTGATCGCGGCGATCAAGAGCGTGGTTCTGCTCGTCGCGCTCTTGGTCTTCACGGCCTATATCCTTTACGCCGATCGTAAGATCTGGGCGGCCGTGCAATTGCGGCGCGGCCCGAACGTGGTCGGGCCTTGGGGCTTGCTGCAAAGCTTCGCCGATCTGTTCAAATTCGTGTTCAAGGAGCCGCTCGTCCCGGCGGGGGCGAACAAGGGCGTCTTCCTGCTCGCGCCGTTGGTGACCGCGGTGCTGGCGCTGTCGGCCTGGGCCGTGATCCCGCTTTCCGACGGCTGGGCGATCGGCGACATCAATGTTGGCATTCTCTATCTCTTCGCGATTTCTTCGCTCGGCGTCTATGGGATCATCATGGCCGGCTGGGCGTCGAATTCTAAATATCCGTTCCTTTCCGCTCTGCGCTCGGCCGCGCAGATGGTCTCCTACGAGGTCTCGATCGGCTTCGTGCTGATAACGGTGCTGCTCTGCGCCGGCTCGCTCAATCTTGGCGACATTGTCCGCGCGCAGGATACGCGCCTGGGTTTGTTCGGCTGGTACTGGCTGCCGCTTTTGCCGATGTTCGTGATCTTCTTCATCTCGGCTTTGGCCGAGACGAACCGCCCGCCTTTCGATCTGGTCGAAGCGGAGTCGGAGCTCGTCGCCGGCTATGCGGTCGAATATTCGGCGACGCCGTTCCTTTTGTTCTTCCTCGGGGAATATATCGCCATCCTCACTATGTGCGCGATGACGACCATTCTCTTTCTCGGCGGCTGGCTGTCGCCGATCCCCTTTGCGCCTTTCACCTGGGCGCCTGGCGTCATCTGGTTCGTCCTGAAGGCGACCTTCGTCTTCTTCATGTTCGCCTTGGTCAAGGCCTTCGTGCCGCGCTACCGCTACGATCAATTGATGCGGCTCGGCTGGAAAGTGTTCCTGCCGATCACGCTGGTCATGGTCGTCATTGTCGCGGGCGTGTTGGAGGCGACCGGCTGGGGCGCCCATTCATGAGAACTCCGCCATGTCTTTGAGATTAGATCGCGCCGCGCGCTCGCTCTTCCTGATCGAGATGCTCCAGGCGATCGCCTTGTCGATGCGCTATTTCTTTAAGCCCAAGGCGACGATCAATTATCCGCATGAAAAGGGCGAGCTCAGCCCGCGCTTCCGCGGCGAGCACGCGCTGCGCCGCTATCCGAACGGCGAAGAGCGCTGCATCGCCTGCAAGCTCTGCGAGGCGATCTGCCCCGCGCAAGCGATCACGATCGAAGCCGGCCCGCGCCGCAACGACGGCACGCGGCGGACGACCCGCTACGACATCGACATGGTCAAATGCATCTATTGCGGCATGTGCCAGGAGGCCTGCCCCGTCGACGCGATCGTCGAGGGGCCGAATTTCGAATTTGCGACCGAGACGCGTGAGGAGCTGTACTACGACAAGGACCGGCTGCTCGCCAACGGCGCGCGCTGGGAGCGCGAAATCGCGCGAAACATCGCGATGGACGCGCCGTACCGGTAAAGATTGTCATTCCCGCGAAAGTGGGAATCGGGAGCCGCCGGCGCGCGAAGGATGGGCCGTACTGGATTCCCGCTTTCGCGGGAATGACATTGGCGGGGATGAGGAAAGCAGGATAGGCGGATGCAAGCGGACGCGATCTTCTTCTGGATTTTCTCGACGGTGCTGATCTTATCGGCGCTGGCGGTGATCTTGGCGCGCAATCCCGTTCATTCCGTGCTGTTCCTGATTCTGTCTTTCGTCTGCGCCGCCGGTCTCTTCCTGCTTGTCGGCGCCGAATTCCTGGCGATGATCTTGATCGTCGTCTATGTCGGCGCCGTCGCGGTTCTGTTCCTATTCGTGGTGATGATGCTCGACGTCGACTTCGCCGAGCTGAGGCAAGGGTTCCTGCAATATCTGCCGATCGGCGGCATCATCGCCATCTTCGTCGCCTTCGAACTCGGCTATGTCGCCGTCGGCTGGTCGCGCTCGCCGGCCGCAGCGGCGGCCGCCTCGCCGCCGGCCCCGGTCTCCAACACTGCGGCGCTCGGGCGGGTTCTCTATACGCAATATTTCTTCTATTTCCAGGGGGCAGGCCTGATCTTGCTGACGGCGATGATCGGCGCAATCGTCCTCACCTTGCGCCATCGGGTCGTCAAACGGCAGAGGATCTCGGAACAAGTGGCGCGCAACCCGGCGACCGCGGTCGAGTTGCGCAAGGTCCCCTCCCGCGTGGGCATTTAGGAATTAAGGACATGACGGTCGGTCTCTCGCACTATCTCACGCTGGCCGCGCTGCTCTTCACCATCGGCGTCGCCGGCATCGTCATCAATCGCAAGAACATCATCGTCATCTTGATGTCGATCGAGCTGATCTTGCTGTCGGTGAACATCAACCTGGTCGCTTTCTCGACCGCGTTCGACGACCTTACCGGCCAGGTCTTCGCCTTGTTCATTCTCACGGTCGCGGCGGCGGAGGCGGCGATCGGCCTCGCCATTCTTGTCGCCTACTACCGCAACCGCGGCTCGATCGCGGTTGAAGACATCAACGCGCTGAAGGGCTGAAAGCGGCGATTCATGCTTTACGATCTGATCGTCTTTCTTCCGCTCGTAGGCTTCCTGATCGCCGGTCTGGTCGGCAATCAGATCGGCGCGCGGCCGTCCGAGATTGTAACGACCAGCCTGTTGGGGCTCGCCTGCGTCCTCGCTTGGATCGGGTTCGTTCAGGTCGGCCTGGGCCAGACCGACCACGCCTTCGTCGTTCCAGTCGCCAATTGGTTCACCTCCGGCAAGATGGCCGCGGCCTGGGCGCTGCGCATCGACACGCTCACGGTCGTCATGCTGGTCGTCGTGACGACCGTCTCCTTCCTCGTGCATCTCTATTCGATCGGCTACATGCACGAAGACCCGAGCCGTCCGCGCTTCTTCGCGTATCTCTCGATGTTCACCTTCGCCATGCTGACGCTGGTGACCGCGGACAACCTCGTGCAGATGTTCTTTGGCTGGGAGGGCGTCGGCCTCGCGTCCTATCTGCTCATCGGCTTCTGGTACGAGCGGCCGGCGGCCAACGCCGCCGCGATCAAGGCCTTCGTCGTCAACCGCGTCGGCGATTTCGGCTTCGCGCTTGGCATATTTCTTGTCTTCGCGCTGACCGGCTCGGTCAGTTTCGACGCAGTCTTCGGCGCCGCGCCCAACCTTGCCGGCAAGACCATCCATGTCTTCGGCGGGAATTTCGACGCGCTCACCGTCGCCTGCCTATTGCTCTTCATGGGCGCGATGGGCAAATCCGCGCAATTCCTTCTGCATACCTGGTTGCCCGACGCGATGGAGGGCCCGACGCCGGTCTCCGCGCTCATTCACGCCGCGACCATGGTCACCGCCGGCGTGTTCATGGTAGCGCGCCTTTCGCCGCTCTTCGAATTCGCGCCGGTCGCGTTGAGCGTGGTCACCATCGTCGGCGCGACGACCGCGTTCTTCGCCGCGACGGTCGGCTTGGTTCAAAACGATATCAAGCGGGTGGTCGCCTATTCGACTTGCTCACAGCTCGGCTACATGTTCGTCGGCCTCGGCGTAGGCGGCTATAGCCTTGGCATCTTCCACCTCTTCACCCACGCCTTCTTCAAAGCGCTATTGTTCCTCGGGGCCGGCTCGGTGATCCACGCGATGCATCACGAGCAGGACATGCGCAATATGGGCGGCCTGCGCAAGGAGATCCCGTTCACCTTCTGGATGATGGTGATCGGGACGCTGGCCTTGACCGGCGTCGGCGTGCCGTTCACCGGGATCGGCTTCGCCGGCTTCGTTTCCAAGGACGCGATCATCGAGGCCGCCTTCGCCTCGAATCGGCCTGGCGCGGTTTACGCGTTTCTCTGCGTCGTCGTCGCCGCCGGCTTCACCGCATTCTATTCGTGGCGCCTGATCTTCATGACCTTTTTCGGCGAGCGCCACTGGTCCGGCCCGGTGCCGGAATACAAGGAGGGCGAAGCCGGCGAAGTCGCGGGCGCGACCGCGGGCCATTCCGGCGGCGCCGGCCACAGCCACGCTCCGGAGGAGCATGGCGACCCGAGCCATGGTCACGCCGCGCACGAATCGCCCATGGTCATGCTGATTCCGCTCGCCGTGCTCGCGCTTGGCTCGGTCCTCGCCGGCGTCGCCTTCCGCTATCTCTTCATCGGCGGCGGTTACGAGGGCTTTTGGAAGGACGCGCTGTTCCTCGCCCAGAACAATCATATCCTCGAGAACATGGAGCGCGCGCCCTGGCTCGTCAGCGCGTCTCCGACGCTGGCGATGCTGATCGGCGTCGCCATCGCCTACTACATGTATATCGTCGCGCCGGAGGCGCCGCGCCGTCTGGCCGAGTCCAATCCGATTCTTTACCGCTTCCTGCTCAACAAGTGGTATTTCGACGAACTCTATGACCTGATCTTCGTTCGTCCCGCCTTCTGGATCGGCCGATTGTTCTGGCGGGGCGGCGACGGCTTCGTCATCGACGGCTTCGGTCCCGATGGCGTCTCGGCCCGCGTGCTCGACGTGACGCGCAACGTCGTGCGCCTGCAGAGCGGTTACGTCTATCATTATGCTTTCGCCATGCTGATCGGCGTTGCGGCTTTGGCGACTTGGTATCTATTCGGGGGCATCCGCTAAATGTTCGGCTTCGGAATTCTCTCCGGCCTATTGATCCTGCCGCTGATCGGCGCGGCGGCGATCCTCGTCCTGCGCGGCGACGATCCGGCGACGGTCAACAATATCCGCTGGATCGCCTTTTGGACGACCGTGGCGACCTTCATTTTGTCTCTTGTCGCCTGGTACGATTTCAATCCGGCTGAGTCCGGTTTCCAGCTGGTCGAGCAGAAGACCTGGTTCTCGAGCGCGATCTCCTACAAGCTCGGCGTCGACGGCATGTCGATGCCCTTCGTCCTGCTGACGACTCTTCTGATGCCGATTTCCATTGCGGCGTCTCCGTCGGTCGAGCGGCGCGTCGCCGAATATATGGTCGCCTTCCTGGTGCTGGAGACGCTGATGATCGGCGTCTTCGTCGCGCTCGATCTTGTCCTCTTCTATCTGTTCTTCGAGGGCGGCCTCATTCCGATGTTCTTGATCATCGGCGTCTGGGGCGGCAAAAGGCGGGTCTACGCCGCGTTCAAGTTCTTCCTCTACACGCTGCTCGGCTCGCTGCTGATGCTGCTTGCGATCATGGCGATGTATTGGACGGCCAAGACCACCGACATCACGGTTCTGCTGCACACGAACTTCCCCGCAGGGATGCAGAAATGGCTGTGGCTCGCTTTCTTCGCGTCCTTTGCGGTGAAGATGCCGATGTGGCCGGTTCATACCTGGCTGCCTGACGCGCATGTCGAAGCGCCGACGGCCGGCTCGGTCATTCTCGCGGCAATCCTGCTGAAGATGGGCGGCTACGGCTTCATCCGCTTTTCGCTGCCGATGTTTCCGGACGCGTCGCAATTCTTCGCGCCGCTGGTTTATGCGCTGTCCGTCATCGCGATCATCTATACGTCCCTGGTCGCCCTGGTTCAGGAGGACATGAAGAAGCTGATCGCCTATTCGTCGGTCGCTCATATGGGCTTCGTGACGATGGGGCTGTTTGCGATGACGCCGCAGGGCGTGCAGGGGGCCATCTTCCTGATGATCTCGCACGGCCTCGTTTCGGGCGCGCTGTTTCTTTGCGTCGGCGTCATCTACGACCGCATGCACACGCGCGATATCGACGCCTATGGCGGCCTGGTGCAGCGCATGCCCCTTTACGCGACGGCTTTCATGATTTTCACACTCGCGAATGTCGGCTTGCCGGGCACGTCGGGCTTTATCGGCGAGTTCCTCACTCTGCTTGGGACGTTCTCGGTCAATAGCTGGGTCGCCCTGTTTGCGACGACCGGCGTCATTCTATCCGCCGCTTATGCGCTCTATCTCTACCGGCGCATCATTTTCGGCGTGATCGAAAAACCGAATCTGATGGCGATCGCCGATCTCTCGGCGCGCGAGGTCGTTATCTTCGCCCCGCTCGTCATCCTGACGATCTATTACGGCGTGCATCCGCAGCCGGTCATCGACGCGAGCGCCGCGTCTGTCGACGCGCTGATCAAAGGCTTAGGTCAGGCGCTCGGCGCAACCAAAGCCGCCGGACTCTGAGGAAACGATAAGCGATGGCCACCGCCTTCTCTCTGCCGACAGCGCTGCCGGAATTCATCCTGGCCGTCGGCATTCTGGTCCTGGTGCTGCTCGGCGCTTTCAGAGGCGAGCGCTCGGTCTGGCTCGTCACCGAAATCGCCGTCGCGCTGCTTGGCGTGGCCTTGGTTGTCCTCCTCGCCGGTCACGGCGGAACGAACGTGACCTTCTACGGCTCGTTCACCGACGATCCGTTCAGTCGGTTCATGAAAGCATTGGCCTTGTTCGGCTCGCTGGTGACGCTGCTTCTGTCGGTCGAGTTCATGCGCCGCGAGAAGATCGCCGGATTCGAGTTTCCGATCCTGATCTTGCTGTCGACGCTCGGCATGATGGTGCTGATCTCGGCAAGCGATCTGATCGCTCTATATCTGGGCTTCGAAATGATGAGCTTGGCGCTCTACGTCGTCGCTGCGTATCACCGCGACAACACCAGGGCGACTGAGGCGGGGCTCAAATATTTCGTGCTCGGCGCCTTGTCCTCGGGCATGCTGCTTTACGGGCTGTCTCTCGTTTACGGCTTCGCCGGCACGGTCTCGTTCGCCGGCGTCGCCAACGCCGTGAAGGATCATTCCAGCATCGGCGTGATTTTCGGCCTTGTCTTCGTGCTTACCGGCCTCGCTTTCAAGATTTCCGCGGTGCCGTTCCATATGTGGACGCCCGACGTCTATGAAGGCGCGCCGACGCCGGTCGCGGCCTTCTTCGCCTCGGCGCCGAAAATGGCGGCCATGGCTGTGCTGGTGCGCGTCGTCATCACCGCTTTCCCCGGCGTCGCCGGCGAGTGGCGCCAGATCATCATCTTCGTCTCGATCGCCTCGATGGCGCTCGGCTCCTTCGCCGCGATCGGTCAGACCAATTTCAAGCGGCTGATGGCCTATTCGTCCATCGGGCATATGGGGTTCGCGCTGGTCGGTCTCGCCGCCGGCACTCCCGACGGCGTTCATGGCGTCGTCATCTACATGGCGATCTATCTCGTGATGACGCTCGGCACATTCGCGGCGATCCTGTCGATGCAGCGCGACGGGCGCTATATCGAGGATATCGCCGATCTCGCCGGCCTCGCCCGCACCAACGGGCCGATGGCCTTCTTTCTCGGCGCGATGATGTTCTCGCTCGCCGGAATCCCGCCGCTCGGCGGATTTTTCGCCAAATTCTATGTGTTCGCCGCGGCGATCGAGGCAAATCTGTTCGCGCTCGCAGTGATCGGCGTTTTGTGCAGCGTCGTGGCCGCTTTCTACTATTTGAGGATCGTCAAAATCATGTATTTCGACGAGCCTGTGCCGGCTTTCGACCAGCCCGGGCTCGCCGTCCGGATCGTGCTCGCTCTCTCGACGGCGCTGGTGATCTTCTATTCGATCGTGCCCGGCCCGCTGACCAGCGCGGCCATGGCCGCGGCCAAGTCGCTGTTTTGACCGACGGCGAACCGCAGCGGAGCGATTGGCCAATCGAGCGCGTCGCAGCGCTCGGTTGGCGCTTCGTACATTTCGATACGATTGGCTCGACCAACGACGAGGCGCGCCAAAGAGCGCTGCAGGGCGATCCGGGCCGTCTCTGGATCGTCGCCGACGAGCAGAAGGCGGGCAGGGGCAGGCTGGGCCGGACCTGGGCGTCGCCGTCCGGCAATCTTCACGCGAGCGCGCTTCTCCTCGATCCAGCCCCGATCGCCAGGGGTTTCGAAATCGGCTTTGTCGCCGGCCTCGCTTTGCATCGCGCCGTCGCCGATCTTGGCGGCCGCGACTTCTTTTTGAAATGGCCCAACGATTTGATCTGGCGCGGCGCCAAAGTCGCCGGCCTGCTCGCCGAGGGATTGACCCTCGCCGATGGCCGCTTCGCCTGTATTGTCGGCATTGGCGTCAATTGCGCGGTCGCCCCGACAGGCGCGCCCTATCCGACGGCCGCGCTCTCCAGCGCGCTTAGCGGCGACGCGCCGCCGCACGAAGTATTCGAGCGGCTGGCGACGCGCTTCGCCGAAACGCTGGCGACCTGGCGGCGCGGCGACGGCTTCGCCGACATCCGCGCCGCCTGGCTTAAGGCCGCGGCTGGCCTTGGCGAGCCGATCCGCGTTTCGGGCGGCGACGGCGGCCGCGAGGGCGTCTTCGAGGCGTTGGACGCGCGCGGACGCCTTTTGCTCCGCCGCGAAGGCCGGCTTGAAATCATCGAGGCCGGCGACGTTAATTTGCTCCAAGTTCGGCCGGAGAGCGAGGCGGGGGAAGCAGCGCGTTCATGAGCGAGGAGAACGAACTGGTCTTCGCCGCACTAGGCGGGCTCGGCGAAATCGGCATGAACTCGGCGTTGTACGGTTTCGGCCCGGCGCGCCGGCGCAAATGGCTGATGGTCGATTGCGGCGTGTCATTCGCCGGCGACGACCTGCCCGGGATCGATCTCGTCCTGCCGGATGTCAGCTTCATCGAGAAAGCCAAGCGCGATCTCGTCGGCATTGTCGTCACGCACGCCCATGAAGATCATATCGGGGCGCTCATCGATCTTTGGCCGCGACTTGGCGCGCCGGTCTACGCGACGAGATTCGCCGCAGGCCTGCTCGAAGCGCGGCGCCTCTCCGAGCCGGGCGCGCCGGACATCCCGATCGAGATTGTCGATCCGGGCGGACGAGTCAAAATCGCGCCGTTCGAGATCGAATTCGTTCCCGTCGCGCATTCGATTCCGGAAAGTTGCGCGCTGGCGATCCGGACGCCGGCCGGCCTTGTCGTTCATACCGGCGACTGGAAGATCGACGCTACGCCGCTTGTCGGCCTTCCGACGGACGAAGAGCGCTTCAAAGCTCTCGGCGACGAAGGCGTGCTCGCCCTAGTCTGCGATTCGACCAACGTCCTGCGGGAGGGCGAGAGTCCGTCCGAAGCCGACGTCGCAAAAAGCCTCGCCGATCTCGTCGCCAAGGCGAAGGGCCGCGTCCTCGTCACCGCCTTCGCCTCAAACGTCGCGCGGCTGCGGGCGGCGGCCGAGGCTGGCCTCGCCAATGGCCGGCACGTGCTGGTGCTAGGCCGGGCGATGGAGCGCGTCATCGCCGTGGCGCGCGAATGCGGCTACCTTTCCGGGGTGCCGGCTTTTCTCGGCATGGATCATTTCGATCGTCTGCCGCGCGACAAAGTCCTGGTGCTGGCGACCGGCAGCCAGGGCGAGCCGCGCGCCGCGATGGCGCGCATCGCCGAAGACGAGCATCCCGCCGCCTCCCTCGCGCCGGGCGACCTCGCCATTTTTTCATCGCGCGCCATTCCGGGCAACGAAAAGGCGGTGAGCCGGATCATTAACGGGCTGATCGCGCAAGGCGTCGAAGTCGTCACCGACCGTACCCATCTCGTCCATGTCTCCGGCCATCCGCGCCGCGCCGAGTTGGCGCGTCTCTACAGTTGGACGCGCCCCAAGATCGCCGTGCCGGCCCATGGCGAGACGCTTCATCTCGCCGAGCACGCCGCCTTCGCCAAAGCGCAAGGGGTACAGAGCGTCGTCAAGGCGCGCGACGGCGAAATCGTGCTGCTCGAGGCCGAAGAGGCGGGGATCGTCGACGAGATCGCCAGCGGCCGACTTTATAAGGACGGCGCAATCGTGCTCGAGCCCGGCGACGAATGCATCAGCGAGCGCCGTCGCCTATCGTTCGCGGGGATCGTCTCGATCGCCATCGCCGTCACCGGCAAAGGCGATCTCGCCGGCGACCCCGATGTGGTGATCGCCGGCTTGCCGAGCAAAACCCGCGGCGGCGAAGGCATGGACGAGGTCGTCGATGCGGCGATTTTCCAGACGTTCGATTCCATGCCGCGCCCTCGGCGTCGCGATCCGGACACGATTTCCGGCGCGATCGAACGAGCGGTGCGCAACGCGGTCAACGCCGCCTGGGGCAAGAAGCCGAACGTCCACGTACTCGTCGTCGAAGTGTAGAGGCTTTGCATGATCGGACGTTTGAACCATGTCGCGATCGCAGTGAGAGACTTGGCCGCCGCGAGCGCGCGCTATCGCGCGACGCTTGGCGCTACGGTGTCGCCGCCTTCGCCGCAAGCCGAGCACGGCGTCACCGTCGCTTTCGTCGAATTGCCGAACACGAAAGTCGAATTGCTCGAACCGCTCGGCGCCGATTCGCCGATCGCGAAATTCCTCGACAAGAATCCCGACGGCGGCATTCATCACCTCTGCTTCGAGGTGGACGACATTTTGGCCGCGCGGAATCGGCTTGTCGGGGCAGGCGCGCGCGTCCTCGGCGACGGGAGCCCAAAGATCGGCGCGCATGGCAAGCCGGTGCTGTTCCTGCATCCGAAAGATTTCAACGGTGCGCTGATCGAATTGGAGCAGGCTTAGGCCTTCTCGCGCCGGCGCGCGGCCGCGACCGGCGCGCCGACTAAATCGGCCTCTTCGCGCCTGCGAATGATCGCGACCGGGAGCGTGCGGCCTTCGAGGCCGCGCACGGCCAATTCCTCTCGGGCGAGATCAGGCGGGATTTCGGCGCGGGCGACATTGAACACAGCTTCCGAAACGACGCAGACGCCATTCAAGACCTTCGTCGCCGCCTCCAATCGCGAGGCGATATTGCCGGCGTCGCCGATGAATTGCAGCGAAGACTTGCCGCCGAAAGCAGTCGCAGTCACCACGGCGAGGCCGGTATGGACGCCGATGCCGAAGCCCAGCGGCTGGTCGAGCTCGGCGGCGAAATCGCGCGACAGCGCGTCGACCGCCTCCCAGACGGCGCCGATCGCGCGTAGCGCGCCGCGCGCGCCGGAGGGCGGGTCGGTCCGAGCGCCGAAAATGCTCATCACCCCGTCGCCGGCCACGGTCGTCACTGCGCCGCCATGCGCTTCGACCGCTTCGGTGACGGCTTGCACGTACCGATCGACGATGTAGAGCGCATCGAAGGGCATGCGTCCGGCGGCGAGTTTCGTCGAGTCGCGCAGATCGATGAACAGCGCGGTCGCCAGGACCTCTCGCGTCTCGCGGGTCGGGCCGCCGGCCTGCTGCGAAAGCTCCGCCGCGGCGAGAAGAGGAGCGACGGATATGTCGGAGACTGGCCGCAATTGGCAGGCGAGCCTTACGTCTGGCGGCGCCTTGACCCGCTCCAACGTGTCGCGTTCGGCGGCGGAGGGCTCGGGCGCCTCGGCGAGCCCGGCGAGGATCTGCACGCGGCAGGTCGAGCAGCGGCCGCGGCCGCCGCAGGCCGAGGCGTGCGGCAGGCCGGCCCAACGGCTCGTTTCCAGGATCGAAAATCCGCGTGGCGCGACCACCGTGCGGCCGTCGGGATAGGTCACTCGAACGCCTTTCGGCCCGCGTTCGAATCTGTCGCGAGCGAGCCGGGAAAGCAGCGTCGCGGCGATGAGGATGGCCCAGAGACGCTGCAGATCTCCAGCCCAGCGTTCGAGGGCCGCCATGCTGGCGGCGTGCTGAGAGCCCTCGACGGGCGGTCCATGCGCGCTGGCGAAAGCCGGATCCAGCCTCGCCGTCGTGGCGGCGTCCCAGCCGGCATTGACAAGGCCGATCGTCGCCATAAAGGGCGCGGCGACGGCGATGACGAGAAAGTAGTCGCGCCTCCGTCGATAGAATTCGTACTTCTTGAGCCAGAAGTTCAAGCCGAGACAGCCATGCGTCCAGACCAAAGCGAGCAGAGCGAGATTGTTGGCAAGTCTCTGAGCGGCGATCCACATGCGATAGAGAACATCCTGATAGCTGTCGTCGAGCCCGAAAACGCTCGCCCCAACCCGGACGCTGAAAATGTGCGGCGTCAACAGGAACGGGATGGCCAGGCCGAGACCTAACTGCCACGCTTCGAGCGCCGGCATGCGCAGAGTGCGGCGCTTATAGAGCGCGCGAAGGCCGAGGCCCGCGTGAATGATCAGCGACGCGGAAAGCGCGGTCCGTCCAGGCAAGCTGCGCCACGGCGCGAGGATGATTCCGCGGCCGACCGACTCCATCGCCGCCAGGCCGAAAACTCCCGTCGCGTGCCCCAGAAAATGGCTGGCCGCATAGGCGAAGAGAATGAGACCGGTTGTTAGTCTGAGCTTGCGGTCCATGGGCTCCTTCCGCCCGGACATTCCGCGAAGCCGACTCTATAGCAGAAGGGCAGGCGCGTCCGGTCTACGGAAAAGACTGATCTATCGCTTCACATATTCCGTGAGGCCGTCCGCCAACGCGTCGAAGACTGCGCGGCATCGCGGGGTCCCTTTCAAATCCTCGTGCATAGCGAGCCACGTATCGAGATTGACCTCGAATTGATCGCCCAAGACACGGACCAGGTTCGGGTCGCGTCTGGCCAGGCCGACTTGGCAGACGCCGACGCCAAATCCGGCGCGAATCGCAGCAAGTTGGGCGAGTTGATTGTCAGTGCGCAGCGCGAAAAGACTGCGGTCGATCTTGCCAACTTGCGCCTCGAAAGCGCGTGCTGACAAGACGTCGCGATCGAAGCCGATCACGGCGTGTTCGGCGAGGTCGGCGAGAGATTGCGGCGCGCCATGGCGCTGCAGGTAATCGATGCGGGCGAAGAAGCCGAGCGGGATTGGGCCAATATGCCGAGCGACCAGCGCGTCCTGATCGGGCCTTACCATCCTCACCGCGATATCGGCCTCGCGCGTCAGCAAGTTCTCGATCCGGTTGGATAGGACGAGTTCGATCGCGAGATCGGGATGCGCCTCGCACAACGGGCCGAGGATGGCCGGCAGGACCTCGGCGCCAATCACCTCGCTTGCGGTCACCCGCACGGCGCCGCGCGCGCCGTCGCCCTGGCTCGAAGCGACTCTGAGCAAGGCCGCCGCGGTCGAGGCGAGCGCTTCCGCGTAAGGCTTCAAATGCAGCGCTGCTTCAGTCGGCGCGAGGCCGTGCTGGGAGCGGGTGAAGAGCGCCAAGCCAAGCGCCTGCTCCAGCGTCTCGACATGTCGGCCCGCGGTGGGTTGAGCGAGGTTCAGAGCGCGCGCCGCGGCCGATAACGAGCCTTCCTCCATGACGGCGAGGAAGGTCCGGTAGAGATCCCAATTCGGTTCGGCTGCCGACATACGAAAATGTATATCATCGCCATGCATTTGGACAATTCCGTTTAGCTTTCGCCGGGCGCATATCGGCACGGTCGACATGAGGAGCCGATCATGACAGAACAAAAGACGGCCTTGATTCTTGGCGCTACCGGCGGAATCGGCGGCGAAGCGGCGCGGGCGCTGAAGGCGCGCGGTTGGCGCATCCGCGCCTTGCACCGCAAGGGCGGAGCGGCGGGCCATTCCGGCGACGGCTTCGAATGGGTTCAGGGCGACGCGATGAACCAAGCGGAGGTCGTCGCGGCGGCCGAGGGCGTCTCGATCATCGTCCACGCAGTCAATCCGCCGGGTTATCGAAATTGGGGCAAGCTCGTTTTGCCGATGCTTGATTCGACGATCGCCGCGGCAAAAGCGAGCGGCGCGCGCATCGTCTTTCCTGGAACGGTCTATAATTTCGGACCTGACGCTTGGCCGAGCTTGCGCGAGGATTCGCCCCAGAATCCGCGGACGCGCAAAGGCGCGCTTCGGGTCGAGATGGAGCGTCGCCTCGAGGCAGGCGCGGCCTCTGGCGTACGCGCCCTGATCGTGCGCGCAGGCGATTTCTTCGGCCCGCGCGGAACCGGCAATAGCTGGTTTGGCGCCGCGCTGGTCAAGCCCGGCAAAACGCCGAGCTCCGTTTCTTACCCGGGCCGCAAAGGCGTCGGCCATCAATGGGCCTATCTGCCGGACGTCGCCGAAACAATGGTTCGGCTCATTGAGAATGAAGATCGCCTCGCGGCGTTCGAAGTCTTCCATATGGACGGTCATTGGGACCCGGACGGGGCGGCGATGGTCGGCGCGATCGGCCGCGCCTGCGGCGCGTCGAACATGAAGGCGACGGCCTTTCCCTGGTGGGCGATTGTCCTGGCGTCGCCCTTCGTGACCTTGTTCCGCGAGATGTTGGAGATGCGCTATCTGTGGCGCGAGCCCTTGCGCATGGACAATAGCCGCCTCGTCGCCTTTCTCGGCGAAGAGCCGCACACGCCGCTTGACGAAGCGGTTCGCGAGACGCTGAAGGGCCTTGGCTGCGCGCCGAACGCCGCCGCTCCGGCGCCCGCCTCGGGCGCCGCGACCCTTCGCGCCATCTGATCAAGTCGCGGCGCTTCGCGTAGGCGCGGCTGCGGCGGGCTTTACCGCCGCGCTTTGCGCGCGCGGCGACGCATGTTAAGAGCCGTGGCCTCGCGGCGCGCGCTTTCAAAGCGCCGTCAAGCGATCGCGGCCTTGGCGCCGCATCGCCCTCAAGGAGCCGCCATGGCCTTGCTCGAAAACGCGCCCTTGCCGGAAGGTTTGGCTTTCGACGACGTGCTGCTGCGCCCCGGGTACAGCGCGCATATGCCGAGCGAAGTCGACACGACTGCGCGGCTGACGCGCTCGATCAAGCTCAACGTGCCGATTCTCTCGGCTGCGATGGATACTGTGACCGAAGCGCGGCTGGCGGTCGCGATGGCCCAGGCGGGCGGCATCGGCGTCATTCACCGCAATCTCTCGCCCGAGGATCAGGCCGAGGAGGTGCGCAAGGTGAAGCGCTACGAGAGCGGCATGGTCGTCGATCCGATCACGATTTTTCCGGATGCGACTCTCGCCGAGGCGCTCGACCTGATGCGGCGCAGTTCGATTTCCGGCATCCCCGTCGTCGAGCGCGGCGCTAATGGCAAAGCGGCCAAGCTCGTCGGCATATTGACCAATCGCGACGTCCGCTTCGCCGACGATTCGCGCCAGCCCGTCGGCGAGTTGATGACCCGCAAGGTCGTGACGGTGCGCGAGGGCGTCGGCCAAGACGAAGCGCGCCGGCTGCTCCATCAGCACCGCATCGAAAAGCTCGTCGTGGTCGACGAAGACGAACGTTGCGTCGGGCTGATCACCGTCAAGGATATCGAGAAGGCGACGCTCCATCCCAACGCCGCCAAGGACGGGGAGGGACGCTTGCGCGTCGCCGCGGCGACGACGGTCGGCGACAAGGGCTACGAACGAGCGGAGTTGTTGATGGCGGCCGGCGTCGATTGCCTCGTCGTCGACACGGCGCATGGCCATTCCGAGCAGGTGTTGGCGCAAGTGACGCGAATCAAGCGGGCGACCAACAAGGTGGCGGTGGTCGCCGGCAACGTGGCGACGAGAGACGGCGCGCAGGCCCTGATCGACGCCGGCGTGGACGCGATCAAAGTCGGCATCGGTCCCGGCTCGATCTGCACCACGCGGATCGTCGCCGGCGTCGGCGTGCCGCAGCTCAGCGCAATCATGGAGGCGGCGGAAGCGGCGCGACGCGCCGACGTGCCGGTGATCGGCGACGGCGGCATCAAATATTCCGGCGACCTCGCCAAGGCGATCGCCGGCGGCGCCGATTGCGTCATGATCGGTTCGCTTCTCGCCGGCACGGACGAGAGCCCCGGCGAAGTATTTCTGTACCAAGGCCGTTCGTACAAATCGTACCGCGGCATGGGCTCGCTCGGCGCCATGGCGCGAGGTTCGGCCGACCGTTACTTCCAGCAGGACATTAAGGATCAAATGAAGCTGGTGCCGGAAGGCGTCGAGGGCCAAGTGCCGCACCGCGGCCCGGTCGGCGCCATCCTCCATCAGCTTGTCGGCGGTTTGCGCGCCGCGATGGGCTATGTGGGCGCGCGCGACATCGCCGAGTTTCAAGCCAAGGCGCAGTTCATGCGCATCTCCGCGGCGGGCTTGCGCGAGAGCCATGTTCACGATGTCGCGATCACCCGGGAGAGCCCCAATTATCCGAGCCGCCTCTAAACCGAGGCGACGACCTTCGAGCGACGTTACTGGATGAACGCTCGGCTCGGGTCGCGCGCTCGGGCGAAAAATTCGCATCGTTGAGGGCTCGCGCCTCGGCGACGCGGATCTTGCATCTGTCGTCAAAGCGTTGCGCTCGACCTCTTTGATGATACTGTTCGGCGCCAAGTCCAAGGGACGGCGCCACTGGGGTTCACCCGGAAGGAGAATGGGGCATGATCGCAAAGTTCATTGTGGGGGCGGCATTGGCCATCGGCGTTGTTGCGACGTCGGCTGATGCGGCTGTGCTTGCGCCGCCGGTCAGCCATGGCGACACGGGGATCGTGAAGGTCTATGGCGGCTGCGGCCCCTATGGCCATCGCGGCCCCTATGGCGGTTGCCGGCCGGGCGGCCAATGGGGCGGCTACCGTTGGGGTCGGGCCTGCCCGCCCGGATTCCATCTCGGCCCCTACGGCCGGCGCTGCTGGCCGAATTGAACCGAGCTTGCCTCTGTCGAAAGCAAGAGCGAGGCCGATGGCCTCGCTCTTTTGTTTCGCCCGGCGCGCCGCCGGTTTGCGTTGGAGCTGCGGTCGGGTCTAAACGAACCGTGCGCGGCTCGCTCAATAAGTCCTGCCGGTCTCGAGTTGCGTCTTGGCGTCGAGCGGCTTCTTAGCCGGCGCGACGAATTCGGCGCTTGGCGGCGGAGGCGGCGGCGCACAGGCGGCGAGCGAAAAGGCCAGCGCGACAAGCGCGAGAGAGCGGACGGTACGAATCATGACGTCTCCAAGAGATGGGGCGGCGAAGCGCCGCAAGGCGCGCGCTTGTGCGTCGGCCTTAGACCAAGCATCCGCGGCGACGGTCAAGGCTTTATGACCCCCGGCGCGCGTATTTCCGCAGCGATCGACATTCTCGCTACGATCGAGGAGCGACGGCGACCTGCAGCCGAGGCGATGAAGGAATGGGGTTTGACTCACCGATTCGCCGGCTCGAAGGACCGCGCCGCGATCGCTGGGCTGGTCTATGACGCATTACGGCGCAAAGCCTCGTCCGCCTGGCTCATGGCGGAGGCCAGCCCGCGCGCCGCGATGATTGGCGCCCTGCGCCATGTCCGGAATATGAGCGCGGACGAGATCGGCGCGCTGTTCAGCGGCGGCGATTACGCTCCCGCGCCATTGACCGAGGGCGAGCGCGAACGACTGGAAAAGGCGACGCTCTCCGGCGCGCCCGATCACGTCCGCGGCGATTATCCGGAATGGCTGGCGCCGGCCTTCGCCGAAAGTTTCGGCGGCGGAGCGGCCGAGGCAGGCGAAGCGCTGGCGCGGCGGGCGCCGGTCGACCTGCGCGTCAATACGCTCAAGACTGACCGCGCCAAGGCGATGGCCGCTCTGTCGCATCTTTCGCCGGTCGAGACGCCTTTGTCGCCGGTCGGGCTGCGCATCGAAATCGGGCCGGACGGCCGCGGGCCGGCGCTCACCGCCGAGCCGGCCTATGTTAAAGGCTTGGTCGAAATTCAGGACGAAGGCTCGCAATTGGCGGCGTTGCTGTCCGGCGCGGAGCCGGGTTGGCAGGTCCTCGACCTTTGCGCAGGCGGCGGCGGCAAAAGTCTAGCGCTCGCCGCGACGATGAAGAATCAGGGTCAAATCTATGCGACCGATTCCGACGGAAGGCGGCTCATGCCGATCTACGAGCGCCTCAAGCGGGCAGGGGCGCGCAATGTGCAGGTTCGGCCGCCCAAGGGAACAAGAGACATTCTCGGCGACCTTGTCGGTCGCTGCGACCTTGTCCTGGTCGACGCGCCGTGCAGCGGGACGGGGGCGTGGCGGCGCAATCCGGACGCGAAATGGCGAATCCGGCCAGGCGCGCTTGAGCAACGCATCAAAGATCAGCAGGAGGTCCTTGAGCGAGCTTCACAATATGTGAAGCAAGGAGGGCGGCTGGTTTACGTCACATGCTCGGTCCTCAAGGCCGAGAACGAGGATCGCATCGCCGAATTTTTGAGCCTCCGCTCGGATTTCCTGCCGGTCGACGCCGCCCATTTGGCGCGCGAGGCGGACTTGCCCGCGCTCGCTTCTCACGCCTCGAAACTCGGGGCTGGTCTTCGCTTATCCCCACTCCAAACCGCCACCGACGGGTTTTATATAGCGGCTCTCGCCCGCCTCTAGGGATCGTGGTCGGTGGGATTCACTCGACGACGAAGGCCGCTTCAGCAGCCCTTTGTGGTAAGATAAGCGCCGCCGAGAGCGGATGAAGTCCCCGGCCCAAGGAAGCGAATGATGACGGTCGTTCTCGACCTCGTAAACGATCCTCGCCGCCGCAGCCTCGCGGAGCGGCACCCGGAAAAGGCGCACCGCCCGGATCAGCCGATCGAGCGCAAGCCGCCTTGGATCCGGGTGAAAGCGCCGGGTTCGCGGCAATTCGCCGAAACCAGCCGCATTGTCCGCGACAACAAGCTGGTCACGGTCTGCGAGGAAGCCGCCTGTCCCAATATCGGGGAGTGTTGGGACAAAAAGCACGCGACGTTCATGATTATGGGCGACGTGTGCACCCGCGCCTGCGCATTTTGCAACGTGCGCACCGGCCTTCCCGGCGCTTTGGAGGAAGGCGAGCCGGAGCGCGTCGCCGACGCCGTCGCCAAACTCGGCCTGTCGCATGTCGTGGTCACTTCGGTCGATCGAGACGATTTGCCGGACGGCGGCGCCGGCCATTTCGCCCGCGCCATTCGCGCGATCCGCGCCGCCGCGCCGTCGACCACGGTCGAGGTGCTGACGCCGGATTTCCTGCGCAAGAACGGGGCGGTCGAGACTGTCGTCGAGGCGCGGCCCGACGTCTTCAACCACAATCTGGAGACGGTACCGTCCAAATACCTCGCCGTGCGGCCCGGCGCGCGCTATTTCCACTCGGTGAGGCTGCTGCAGCGGGTTAAAGAGCTTGATCCCACGATGTTCACCAAATCGGGGATCATGGTCGGGCTTGGCGAAGAGCGGCATGAAGTGCTGCAGCTCATGGACGACTTGCGCTCGGCAGATGTCGATTTCCTCACCATCGGCCAATATTTGCAGCCGAGCCGGAAGCACCATCGGGTGGTCCGCTTCGTGACTCCGGAAGAATTCGCCTCCTACGCCGAGATCGGCAAGGCCAAGGGGTTTTTGCTCGTCTCGGCGACGCCGCTGACCCGCTCCTCGCACCATGCAGGCGAGGATTTCGCGCGCCTCAAAGCGGCGCGGGCGGCGCGCTTTGCGAATGGCGCCTTCTATTGACCCTTTGGGAGCCAAGCTGTAGGCAGGCCCCGCCCTTGATAAGGGAGCGCGTAGCTCAGCCGGTAGAGCATCTGACTTTTAATCAGGAGGTCATGGGTTCGAGTCCCATCGCGCTCACCAAAGGGGGTAGTTTTGCGGACGCCTGAAGGCGCATCGGCGAAACGGCGCAGCAAGGAGCGCCGCGTGATCGTTAGCCTTCGAATCGTTTCCCTGCTGGCGGCGATTGCGGCCTCGCCGGCAGCTGCGCAAATCATGCCCGTTCCCAGCCTGCCTCAGGCGCCCATCGTCGTCGTCCCGCCGGCCCCTCCGGCGCGGACTTGCTGTCGCGACGAGTGCATGCCGGATACGTCCTGCCGCCGGGGCGCGTCTTGCCCCTCGATCTGCGCGAGGAAATGCGGCTCCTGCTCCCCCGGAAGCTGAAGAAGGCGCCGGCTGAGATTTCCGCCGCAGCGCCCGGCGCGCGACGACTCCAAAAATGTGGGTAATTCGATCCGATTCTTAAGGAGATTATAGACGCGGACGCTGCGTCATGATTTCGTCATGGCGGCAGCGGCCAGACGGAGCGTAACGTGCCCTCGCGTTTTGCCTCAGGCGTTTACGGGCCGGAACTCGTCCAGCTCATGAGCGGCGCCTTGGATCGCGCCTGGCGCGATTTCGCGCCTCTGCCAAAAAACGAAAATCTCGCCAAGTCCTTGATGGCGAGCGCGATCATCGAGGCGATCGAAGCCGGCGAAAGGGAGGAGGCGACGCTGGTTCGCAAAGCGACGGTCACCTTGATCAAGGCGGTCAAAGTCGACCCGGAATTGCTGAACGCTGAGGCGCCCGTCGAGAAGCCCGAGCCGTAACCAGTCTCGAGTCGTCGCGCTCTCGACGGTCCGGACGGGCCGCTTGGCGGGAGCTCGGCCGACCGATATTGTCGTTGAGCTCAGCCGGATCAAGCACATGAATCATCTGATTGGCGGAATTTGCGGCGCGGCCGCGCTGCTCGTCTTTACCGCAAACGTCCCTGCCGCGATGGCGGAAGCCCCGCGGTCTCGCTGCGGCCTTCTTTCTCATGACGTAGCCAATCTCAACGCGGTCAATCCGCGCCATGCTTACTGGTGCAAATCGGACGCCGCCGGCTATCTCGACGAGGATTGGTCAGGACATATCAGGCCGTACTACGCGCATGCGCGCCAATGGCGCCACCATCATCGCCGCGATCCCTGAGATCGTCTGCGCCGCCTCGGCGCGTTAGGGCGTCGTGATTCGAACCCGTCCCCGGCGACCGGCCGAATGCGGCCCTTGCAGCGCCTGAAGGCTGGCCTTTTGCTGTGTCGGAAGGCGCACATTGGCGACAGCGACAAAGTCGTCCGCGCGATGCGGCGGAGCGGACGCGCCTTCGAAGACGACCAGGCCCTGCGGCGTCATCACGTAATCGCCGCGGCGCAGCGTTGGGTCTTCAGCCACCGAATAGCGCGGCGCGATCTTGCGGTGACAGGTGCATGCGCTGTCGAGCGCCGTGCGATAGCGCAACGCCGTCGGCAGTTCCGAATATGGTTTTCCGGTCGTCGAGACCGCGCCTTTGATGCCGTCGGGTCCATTCGTCTCATGGTAGATGGCGGTCGCCGCATCTGGACAAAGGCCGCGGCAAAGCGCCTCTTCTTCGTTCTCGCTGGCGCCGGTCGAGATTGGAAAATAGGCACCGTCGCAAAGGCGAACGCAGACGGGCGGTCCGCCGACGGCGATCTCGGTCCGGCGCGGGCGAACAGGGGCCGGGGCGGCGCTTTCCGGCGGCGGCGTCCGCTGCGCCGGGCTAAAGAACTTCGGCAATAAAATTTCATAGGGACTGCCGATATCGGGACCTCTGGCGACTACGGCGTCGGCGATCAAGATCGTCAGACCGGCCGCGCCGATCGCACCCGCTTTGACAAGGCGGCGGCGTGTTCGTCGATCGTCCATTGCGAGGACCCTAAGCGCGATCTCGGCGCGATAACCGCGAGATCTCTCGTTCGTTCCCCGTGACCGCTTGCCACAGAGCCGACCTTGGTCTGATAAATGGCGTCCGCCCGCCGACCGCGCTCGAAATTCCGCGGCCGCGGGTCTGGCCAGGGAGGATCGATGAGCATGCGCAAATTGGTTCTGGCGGCCGCGCTTCTCGTGGGAGGCGCGGCGAGCGCGGCGGCTGCGCCGGCGATGACGGTGACGAGCCCGGATATCAAGCCGAACGCCAAAATTGCCGATGAGCAGGTGGCGAACGGCTTTGGCTGCGACGGCAAGAACATCTCGCCGGCGCTCAGTTGGTCCGGCGCGCCTAAAGGGACAAAGAGCTTCGCGGTGACGATCTACGACCCGGACGCGCCGACCGGCAGCGGCTTTTGGCACTGGGTCGTGTTCGACATTCCGCCGGGAACGACGTCGCTGCCGAAGAACGCCGGCGATCCCAAGGCCAATCTGACGCCGGCGGGCGTCGTCCAGAGCGGCAATGACGCTGGGACGAAAGGCTATTTCGGGCCGTGCCCGCCGAAAGGGGACAAGCCGCATCACTATCACATCACGGTTTTCGCGGTGGACGTCGACAAGCTTGACGCCGACGAAAACGCCACGGCCGCCGTTGTCGGCTTCAATCTCCATTTCCACACTCTCGCGAAAGGCGTGCTGACGGGCCTCTATGGCCGCTGATCGCGAAGGCGATCGGCAAGCTGATTCGGCAAGCTGATCGCCCTTCAGAACAGCGGAAAGTCAGGCGCCTGGAGCGCCTTTCAAGGCGTTTGAGCGTCAAAATCGACGCGAGCGGCGTGGCGGCGCTCATTTATGTCGAGACGCCGCCACATTTGCGTCCAGCTTATGGCGCTGTTATTTTGCCTGACAATTCGATGGCGCCGTAAAGAGCGTTAGGACTTCGGAAAGGAAGCAGGGGCAAATTGACAATCGCCGTGCCGCATGCGCACGCCCGCCTTCGATCGGCGGGCGCGTGTTCCGCCGCAGCATGCCGCGGAACGCCCTGTGTTGCGTCGAGTATGCGTCGATGAAAAAAGCCATCCGACGGCCGGCGGAGAAACCATCGGCGCGGCGCGTCCTTGAGGTTGGTTTCCTGTTCGTCGGCGCCGCCAGCCTGGCCGGCTGCGCGCAAGCGCCAACGCCGCGGCATCTCAGCTCGCGCGAACATTTTTCTCCTGCGATCTACGGCAAAGCGAGCCCGCGGGTGGTCGCGGACGGCCAGCCAATCCCGCGAGGCGGCGGCGTATACCTGGTCGGCCACGCCTATCGCGTCGCCGGCCACACCTATGTGCCGCGAGAGTACGACGATTATGCCGCCGTCGGCATGGCGTCGTGGTACGGCGACGCCTTCCATGGCCGCCGCACCGCCAATGGCGAGATATACGACAAGGACTCGATCTCGGCGGCTCATCCGACCATGCCTCTGCCAAGCTATGCCAGGGTAACCAATCTCGGCAACGGCCGCTCGATCATCGTTCGTGTCAATGACCGCGGCCCGTTCCATGGCGGCCGGGTGATGGACGTCTCCTCGCGCGTCGCCGACGCGCTCGACTTCAAAGGCGCAGGCACTGCGCGAGTGAAGGTGGAATATGTCGGCCGGGCGCCGCTGGAAGGCTCGGACGACGAGAAATTGCTTGCGAGCCTGCGCACCGACGGAGCGCCGGCGACGATCGACGGATTGCCGACCAGCGCGCCGGTCATGGTGGCGAGCGCCGCGATGGCGCCGGTCGAGAAATTGGCCAGCGTTTTCTCGCCGAACCCGGCGCCGCCGCCGCGCAAGCCGCCGCCCGCGGCCGAGCCGACGCAGGACATGGTCGCCGTCGAGCGCCCGCCGGCCCGCCCGATTCCGGTCGATTTGCCGACGCCGCCAGCGCGCCCGTTCGATCTTGGAACCATCCCGGGCGCGGCGGTCCCGGTCGCTTTCGCCGGCCCCGCGATCTTGCCGCCGCGCAGGCCGGGCGCCCACAACCAGTCGGCCGCCGCGCTCTATTTCGCCGATGACGCGGCGATCCGGCGCAGCCTCGACCGTCCCGGCGAGCCGTTCGCCCGGGTCAGCCCACGGCGTTTCGCGCCGCTTCGCGACCCGCGCTGAGGCGCTCGCGCCGTTGATTTGCAGCATGAGCCGCTCCAAATAAGGATGGGAGCGAATGGGTCGCTTCGGCTAAAGGCGTCGAGGACGCCGTTTTCCCGTGTGGCGCATCTCTTTAGCCTTCCTGATGGGCGTGGTTTCGGCCGCGTTGAGCGGCGCGTCGGCCGCGGCGCAGAATTTTCAAAGCAATGCGCCGTTCGCCTATCTGATGGACTACGATAGCGGCGCAGCTCTCTACGAGAAAAATCCCGACGCGCCGATGGCGCCGGCGTCGATGTCGAAGCTGATGACTCTGGAGATCGTTTTTCACGAGCTCAAGGAAGGACGTCTGAAGCTCGACGACGAATTTGAGGTTTCAGAGAACGCTTGGCGTACGGGCGGCGCGCCTTCGCACGGCTCGGCAATGTTCCTGGCCGTTCACAGCAAGGCGCGAGTCGAAGATCTCATTCGCGGCGTCGCCGTCGAATCGGGCAACGACGCGGCGATCACGCTGGCCGAGGGAATCGCCGGCGCCGAGGCCGCTTTCACCGCCCTGATGAACAAGCGCGCCGCCGAGCTCGGCTTGACCCACTCGACCTTCGCCAATCCCTGGGGCAAGCCCGACCCGCATGAGCGGATGACCGCGCGCGAATTGGCTCTGCTCGCCGCCCATCTCATTCGCGAGTATCCCGAATACTACCACTATTTCGGCGAGAAGGAGTTCACCTGGAACCGGGTGCGCCAGCTCAACCGCAATCCCCTGCTGGGCATGGATATCGGCGCCGACGGCTTGAAAACCGGCGAAACGACGGAGAGCGGCTACGGCCTGGTCGGCTCGGCCGTGCAGAACGGGCAGCGGCTGGTCGTGGTGATCAACGGTCTGAAGACCGCCCAGGAGCGCGCCGAAGAGGCGCGCAAATTGCTGCAATGGGGGTTCCGCTCCTTTGACCCGCGCACGCTCTTTCAGCCCGGCGACGTTGTCGGCGCCGCGGAAGTCTATGGCGGCGCCAAGGGCGAGGCGGCCCTGGTTTCGCCGCAGCCGATCAAGGTTTTCCTGATGCATGGATCGGACGACCGGCTGACCGCCAAGATCGTCTATCAGGGCCCGTTGGTCGCCCCAGTCGAAAAAGGCGCGCAGGTCGCAAGGCTCAAAATCTGGCGGGGCCAGCAGCAGATTCTGGACGCGCCGCTCGAGACGGGCGAAGCCGTCGGCGTCGGTTCGCTGCAACAGCGCGCCCTGGACGCCGGCGTCGAACTGGCGCTCGAGCTGCTGCGCAAGCCGTTTGCGAAGAACTGATGGCCAAGAAAGGCCGCTTCATCACCTTCGAAGGCGGGGAGGGGGTCGGCAAATCGACCCAGATCAGGCTGCTTGCCGAGAAGCTCGCCGAGGCGGGAATCAAGGCGATCGTGACTCGCGAGCCGGGCGGCTCGCCGCAGGCGGAGGCGTTGCGACGCGTGATCCTGTCAGGCGCGGCCTCGCCTTTCGGCCCTGCCGGCGAAGCGATCCTTTTCGCCGCGGCGCGGATCGACCATATCGATGAGACCATCGCTCCAGCTCTCGCCGCCGGCGATTGGGTGCTCTGCGACCGCTTCGCCGACTCGACGCGCGCCTATCAAGGCGCCGCGGGCAAACTGGACAAGAGCTTGATCGACAGCCTCGAGCGGGTGGCGGTCGGCGAGACGCGGCCGGATTTGACCCTGGTGCTCGACATGCCGATCGAGAAGAGCCTAGAACGGGCCGCGGCGCGACGGCAGGGCTCGGCCGAGCCGGACCGGTTCGAGAGGGAAGGGCGCGCGTTTCACGAAACGCTGCGCCAGGCTTTTCTCGACATCGCCGCCGCCGAACCGCAACGCTGCGCGGTCATCGACGCCGACCGGCCGAGCGAACAGGTCGGGCAGGAGGTCTGGGCGCAAGTTCGCGACCGGTTCATCAAGCCGCGGCGCCGGGCGGAGGCGAAGGATTGAGCAAGACCGCGCGGGATTCGCCGCCGGAAAGCGACGCCTATGACGGCGCGCCGCATCCGCGCGAGGCGGAGAATCTGATCGGCCATGAGACGGCGGAAGCCGAGCTGCTCGACGCCTATCGCGCCGGCCGGCTCGCCCATGCCTGGCTGATCGGCGGTCCGGCCGGGATCGGCAAGGCGACGCTCGCCTGGCGCTTCGCCCGCTTCATCTTGGCCCATCCCGACCCGTCCGCGCCGCAGGTTCAGGCGGCCCGGGATCTGTCGGTGAGCGCGGAGGCGCCTGCGGTTCGGCAAATTCTCGCCCAGGCCCATCCGGACGTCGCCGCGCTGCGCCGTTTATGGAACGCCGACCGCAAAACGTTCTATGGCGACATTCGCGTCGAGGATGTCCGCCGGGCGCTGCAATTGTTTCAGAAATCGGCCGGGGCGGGCGGCTGGCGCATTTGCATCGTCGACACGATCGAGGACCTGAACCGCGCCGGCGCGAACGCGCTCTTGAAGATGATCGAGGAGCCGCCCGCCGATGCGCTGTTTCTGATCCTCGCGCACCGGCCTGGTTTGGCGCTGCCGACGATCCGCTCGCGCTGCCGCAGGCTGCAACTTGATCCCTTATCGCCCGAGGGCATTGTCCGCGTCGTCCGCGGATTGGGCCCGCCCTGGAGCAAGATCAGCGACAACGAGCTTGAACCCGCCGCGCGAGCCGCCGCCGGCTCCGTGCGCGAGGCGCTGAAGCGCATCGATCCCGACCGCGCCGAAATCGAGGCGATGATCGAGGCGGCGCTCGGCGAGTTGCCCAATTCCGACGGCCGCTCGGTTCATCGGCTCGCCGACGCTGTAGCCGCGCGCGGCGCGGACGACGCGTTCGAGGACTTCACGCTGGCGCTTTACGACTGGCTCGCGGGCCGCGCCGAGGCGAAAGCGGGCGAGGGCGCAGCCCGCCTTGCGCCGCTCGCGGAGCTGTGGGACAAGGCCCGCGCCGCAACGCGCGACGCCGAGACTTATAATCTCGACAAGAGATTGCATGTCCTGTCGCTCTTCGCAGAGCTTTCCGCGGCGGCGCGCCGACTTTGATTTCGACAAGTCGCGGGATTGAAGAGCCGAGCCGATGAGCGAGCGCGAGAGATTTTACATCACCACGGCGATCCCCTACGCCAACGGCGCGCCTCACATCGGCCACGCTTATGAGCGCATCGCCGCCGACGCCGTGCAACGCTTCATGCGGCTCGACGGCCGCGACGTTCTATTCGTCACCGGCATGGACGAGCACGGGCTCAAAATGCAGCAAACCGCGGCGCGCGAGGGCCTCACGCCGCAGGCGCTCGCCGATCGCACCGCGGCCCAGTTCGAAAAAATGGGCGCGGCGCTGAACGCCCACGCCGACGACGTCGTGCGCACCACGCAGGAGCGTCATAAGCGCGCCTCGCAGGCGATCTGGGAGCGCATGCAAGCCAACGGCGATATCTATCTCTCGAAATATTCCGGCTGGTATTCGGTTCGCGACGAGTCCTATTTCGGCGAAGACGAACTGACCGACGGACCGAATGGCGGCAAGCTCGCGCCAAGCGGCGCGCCGGCCGAATGGGTCGAGGAGGAGAGCTATTTCTTCCGTCTCTCCGCCTATGCGGACAGGCTGCTCGCGCTTTACGAAGCTCGCCCGGAATTCGTAACGCCCGACAAATATCGCAACGAGATCGTCGCCTTCGTGAAGCGCGGCTTGGAGGACCTTTCGATCAGCCGCACGACGTTCAATTGGGGCGTGCCGGTACCCGGCGATCCGCGTCATGTCATGTACGTTTGGGTCGACGCTCTGACCAATTACATCACCGCGACCGGCTTTCCCGATAGCGGGCCGCGCGCCGCCTATTGGCCGGCCGTCCATATGATCGGCAAGGACATCACACGCCATCATTCGATCTATTGGCCAGCCTTTTTGATGTCGGCCGGATTGGAGGTTCCGCGCCAGATCGTCGTACACGGGTTCCTGTTCAATCGCGGCGAGAAAATGTCGAAGTCGGTCGGCAATGTCGTCGATCCTTTGGCGCTGGCCGAACGCTACGGCGTCGATCAGCTCCGCTATTTTTTCCTGCGCGAAGTGCCGTTCGGCCAGGACGGCAATTATTCGCATGAAGCGATCGTTCAGCGCTCCAACGCCGATCTCGCCAACGATCTCGGCAATCTGGCGCAACGCTCGCTGTCGATGATCGCGAAGAATTGCGACGGCGCCATTCCCGATTGGCGCGGCGCCGCGCTGATCGAGGACGACCGCGAACTTCTCGCCCTTGCCGACGGGCTCGTTGCGGTTGCGCGCCAACATATGACGAGTTACGCGATCCACATGTACCTCGCGGCGGTCTTTGACCTCATCGCCAGAGCCAACCGCTATTTCGCCGCGCAAGAGCCCTGGCGGCTCGCCAAGAGCGATCCGGCGCGCATGCGGCTCGTCCTTTATGTGACGATCGAGACGTTGCGGATCGCAGCCATTCTGCTGCAGCCGGTCATGCCGGCGGCGATGAGCAAGCTCCTCGATCTGCTCGCCGTGCCGGCTGACAAGCGCGATTTCGCCGCGCTCGAAGGCGCGGGTCCGGGTCTTGCCGGGGCCAATCGATTGGCGCCCGGCGCGGCTTTGCCGGCGCCGCAGCCCGTCTTTCCGCGCTTCGTCGAGGCCTAGGCGGCTCCATGAGGCTGATCGACAGCCATTGCCACCTCGACTTCAAGGACTTCGCCGACGAGATCGAAGCCGTCGTCGCGCGGGCCGAGTCGGCCGGCGTCGAGCGGATGATCACGATCTCGACGCGGATCGCGCATGGCGCTCGCCTCGTTGCGCTCGCCGAGCGTTTTCCGTGCGTGTACTTTTCGATCGGCACGCATCCGCATCAGGCCGCCGAGGAGCCGGAGACCGACGTCGCTGCGATTCGCGCTTTCGCCGGGCATCCTAAATGCGTCGCGATCGGCGAAGCCGGGCTCGACTATCATTACGACTACGCGCCGAGAGACGTCGCGGCCAGGGTTTTCCGCGCCCAGATCGCCGCGGCGCGAGAACTCTCGCTGCCGCTCGTCATTCATTCGCGCGACGCGGACGAGGACATGGCGGCGATTTTGAGGGACGAGATGGGGAAGGGGCCTTTCGCCGCGGTGCTGCATTGCTTCACGTCCGGACCGGAACTCGCGCGAACGGGACTTGAACTCGGCTGCTACATCTCCTTCTCCGGAGTCCTGACCTTCAAGAATTCGGACGCGCTGCGCGACATCGCCCGCGCCGCCCCGCTCGATCGCGTGCTGGTCGAGACCGACGCACCCTATCTCGCCCCCGTCCCGCATCGCGGCAAACGAAACGAACCGGCCTCCGTGATCGAAACCGCGCGGGTTCTGGCGAGCGTCAAGGGAATCGACGAAGCGGCCGTCGCCGCCGCGACCCGAGCCAACACGTTGCGGCTTTTCGCCAAAATGGCGACGGCGGAAATCGCCGCTTGAGCCGCGCGCTGACCATCCTCGGCTGCGGCTCGTCGGGCGGCGTGCCGCGCGTCGCCCAAGGATGGGGCGCGTGCGATCCGATGAATCCGCGCAACCGACGCCGCCGCTGCTCGGCGCTGTTCGAGCAAGCCGGCGAAGGGCTCACGCAGGTCCTGGTCGATTGCTCCCCGGATTTGCGCGAACAATTGCTGGACGCCCAGGTGGTGCGGCTCGACGGCGTCCTCATCACGCATTCGCACGCCGATCACACCCACGGGATGGACGACCTGCGGCCGCTCTTCCTGGCCATGCGCCGGCGGGTCGACGTGCATATGAACGATGCGACGGCTGCGATCCTGCGGCAAGGCTTCGGCTATTTGTTCGAGACGCCGGCCGGCAGCTTCTATCCGCCGATCCTCAACGAGCGTCGGTTGAGCCATGGCGAGCCATGCGCGATCGAAGGGCCCGGCGGCGCGATCGTCGCCACGCCATTCGACCTGGAGCATGGCGAAATCAAAGCGCTGGGCCTACGCGTCGGCGGCCTGGCCTATACGCCCGACGTCAACGCGATCGGTCCGGACAGCGTCAAGTTCCTCGAAGGTCTCGACGTCTGGATCGTCGACGCTTTGCGCTACAAGCCGCATCCGAGCCATTTCTGCCTCGACGAAGCGCTGGCCTGGATCGAGCGGCTGCGGCCGCGCCGCGCGGTCGTCACCAATCTGCATACCGATCTCGACTATGAGGAGCTGCGCCGGCGTTTGCCGGACAATGTCGAGCCGGCCTATGACGGAATGCGGATAGAAGGATTTTGAGCAGCGCGACAGCGGCTACAGCTCCAGATAAAGGCGCGCATCCAAGTCATTGCTGCCGTTCACGAAAGTCGACTGATCTTGCGCCGTTCCCGCACCGGCTGGCGTCATTTTCAGTTCCATAATATACCTTATGCGAATCGCGCCTCGCCATGCGCCTGCGGCGGATAGTCCCCGGATCCGCTTCTATGGCGGCAGCCCCGCTTCTTTCAGAGCTTCGGACAGCGGCTCGGCTATCGCAGGCGGCAGCCCGGCGCTTCTGCACATGCCGCTGATCGAAAATCCGGGCTCCAACTCCGTCACGCGCTTGGCTGCGGCCGCCGCGTCATTCGCCCGTCCGAGTTTGGCGTGCGTCGCTGCGAGCAGCATATGCGCGTAGCTCCAATTCGGGTTCGCCTGGTAGCACGTGCGCGCCGCCTCCGCCGCCTGCCGATATTCGCCGCGCTGGATGCGACCGAACGCAATCGCGAGATAGGAGCCCATGTTCAGCGAATCGAATGGACTCAAGCGAATGGCCCGCTCGCCCCATTCGATGCCTCGATCGGCGTCGCCTCCGGTCGCCATGACGATGCTGCCGAAAATATACGCAAATATGCATGACGGGCTCAGCGCGATCGCGGTTTCAAAGGCGCGGCGCGCCGTTTCCCGGTCATGGCCGACCATGCCGATAACAAAGCCGCCGAGCGCCTGGGCCATCGCGTCGTCGCGCCCGTATTCGATCGCCGCGAGCGCATGGCGTATTCCTCGTATTCGATTGTCGTCGCCCGCCCCGCTCCGAAGGAACAGGATTTCGTGGCACCAGGCGGCGCATCCATGCGCCATCGCGTAGTGAGGCTCGAGATCGAGCGCGCGTTCGAGCAGCGGCAGCGCCTTGATCGCGTGCTCCGGCCGCCCGGGGTAGAGATCGGGCAACGCGCGCAGCACGAGATCATAAGCGTCGAGGCTCTCCGGCCGCTTCCGCTTGACGCGCTCGACCTCCGCTTGGCGCACATTCGGCTCGATCGCCGCCAGCACGCTGGTCGTCAGCTCATCCTGCACCGCGAACACGTCCTCGACCAGGCGATCGTAACGCTCGGCCCAAATATGGCGGCCCGTCTCGGCTTCCAGGACCTGCCCGGTCACGCGCAGGCGATTGCCCGCCTTGCGGACGCTCCCTTCGAGGATGTAGCGGACGCCAAGATCGCGGCCCGCTTGCCGCACGTCCACAGGCCTGCCCTTGTAGATGAAACTGGAATTGCGCGCGATGACGAACAGCCATTTGATGCGCGACAGGCCGGTTATGATGTCCTCGACCATGCCGTCGACGAAATACTCTTGGTCGGGGTCCCCGCTCATATTCTGAAACGGCAGCACGGCGATGGACGGCCGGTCAGGAAGCGGCGGCGCGTCCGGCGATGTCGTCGGCGCGGATGGCGAATTGTCGATCTCGACCAGGTACGCCCGGATCGGCTCGGCGATGTTCTTCAGCCGCGTCGGACCGAGGTCGCTCGCTTTGACGTCGAGCCGCGCTTTCACCTGTCGATAGGCGTCCTCGGACAGGCAGATCGCTCCCGGCTTGGCGACGGATTCCAAGCGGGCGGCGATATTGACGCCGTCGCCCATCAGATCGCCGTCCTCCTCTTCGACGACGTCGCCGATATGGACGCCGATGCGAAAGACGATGCGCCGCGATTCCGGGACGCCGGCGTTCCGTTCAGCCATTGCGGTCTGAATTTCAACCGCACTTTTGACGGCGTTCACGACGCTGCGAAATTCGACGATCGCGCCGTCGCCGGTTCGCTTGACGACGCGGCCTTCGTTGACCGCGATGACGGGATCGAGCAAATCGCTGCGGAGCGCGCGCAGCCTGGCCAATGTCCGCTCCTCGTCGGCGCCGGCGAGCCGACTGAAGCCGACAATGTCGGCGGCCAGAATGGCGGCCAGCTTCCGAGCTCCCGTCACGCGCTCCCTCGGCGCGGCAATTCGCGCAGGCAGACGACCCTCGCCTGCGGCAATGGCGACCGCGGGCCCCGCCTACCCGCGCAAGAATGGTCGGAGTGGCGGGATTCGAACCCACGACCCCTAGTCCCCCAGACTAGTGCGCTAACCGGGCTGCGCTACACTCCGACGGCGGCGTTATAGGGAAAGGCTCATCGGCTGGCAATCAGCCCGCCTGCGTAAACTTGAATCATCGCGCGCGGGCGCTGGAGAGAATGCGCTCGCATTCGGCGAGTTCGGCCAGCGCGCCTCGTAGGAGCTGGATTTCTTCCGACGAGAGCTGGCCGATTTCGCCGGGTTGAGCGTCGCCCTGCCCCGGCTCCGCCGAGGCCGCTTTGGCCGCCGGCGGCGCGGCCGCGATCAGGTCCTCTGCAACGAAAGGTTTGCCCGCCAGGGCTCGCGCGCCCTGTTCCTTGAACAGGCGCTGCACGCCCTTGATCGTATAGCCTTCGTCGTAGAGCAGGTGCTTGATGGCGCGCAGAAGCTCGACATCGTCGGGCCGATAATAACGCCGGCCGCCGCCGCGCTTTAAGGGTTTGATCTGCGGAAAGCGCGATTCCCAAAAACGCAGCACATGCTGGGGCAGATCGAGATTTTGCGCCACCTCGCTGATGGTGCGGAACGCCTCGGGACTCTTGTCCATCTAAAAAGCCCGCTCGAGATTATGCCTTCGGTTTAGCGCCGTTCGCGCTCGCGCCGTTATTGATGCGCGCCTTCAACACATTTGATGGTTTGAACACCATGACGCGGCGCGGCAGGATCGGAACTTCGACTCCGGTCTTCGGGTTGCGACCGATGCGCTGGCCTTTCGAGCGCACGACGAAGGAGCCGAAGGAGGACAGCTTGACCGGCTCGCCGCGTACCGCGGCGTCGCATACTTCGTCGAGCACCATTTGCACCAAATCAGCCGATTCCGTGCGCGATAATCCCACCCGCTGATAAACCGCTTCCGACAAATCGGCGCGCGTGATCGTGCGCCCCGACTGGCGTTCGGATTTCCGCTCGGACATGCGACTCCCCAAAGTCATCTTGGCGCGCCGTTACGGCGGCGCCATCCGCCACATCGGCATTTCAGCCGACCAAGCCCCGCCCGGCAAGAGACTAGAGCCTTTTTTGCCCAAATTGAAGACCTATCGTGGCGCAAGAGATACAAGACGCCAAGCAATTCCAATGGGCTGCACAATGATTTCTCCGCCCAACCTGAGCGGCGCGCGCCATAAGCTTCTTGTTTTGAACAAAACGGCGCCGAGAAATCGGCGCACTCTCGCCCTTCCTCGGCCGCGCTCGGCCGAAGCGGCCGTTAACGCCTTGCTTTGCCGGAAAGTTCCGCTACAGCCACAGGCGCTTCGAAGGAGAAAAAATGGCCGCGGCTGCAAGGATCGCGCTGGTGACCGGCGCCTCGCGCGGGATTGGCAGGGCCGCAGCCTTGGCGCTCGCTGCTGCGGGCGCGCATGTGATCGCCCTTGCCCGCACTCAGGGCGCGCTCGAGGAGCTCGATGACGAAATCCGCGCCATGCGGCCGGGCGAAGCGTCGCCGGCGACTTTGGTCCCCGCCGACCTGCGCGATTTCGCCGCCATCGACCGTCTCGGCCGGGCGATCTACGACCGCTGGGGGCGGCTGGACGTTCTTCTCGGCAATGCCGGGATTCTCGGCCCGCTCTCGCCGCTCCACCATGTCGACCCTAAGCGTTGGGACGACGTGCTGGCCGTCAATGTGACGGCGAATTGGCGGCTCATTCGCGCGCTTGATCCGCTGCTGCGCGCTTCGCCCAGCGGCCGCGTCGTCTTCATCACTTCCGGCCTCGCCCATGGCGCCGAGCCGCGCGCCTATTGGGGCCCCTACGCCATCTCCAAGGCCGGCCTCGACGCGCTCGCCCGTACTTACGCGGCGGAGACCGCAACGACGTCCAACGTGAAGGTCATGCTGGTCAATCCCGGCCGCCTGCGCACCGCTATGCGCGCCGAGGCGATGCCCGGCGAGGATCCGGCGACTTTGCGTACCCCCGAAGAGATCGCGCCCAAAATCGTCGCCATCTGCTCGCCGGAATGGTCGGAGACCGGGAAGCTCTACGATTTCCCGCAGGACCGGGTCCTTTCGTTCCGCGCGCCCGCTTAAGCCGCCGAGCGTTCTTCTTATCCGCCCCTGTGGAGCAAGAAGGGGTTGGCCGTGAGAGGCGCGCATCGTCTTCTTTGCGCACGTACTGACTTGGCCCAACCACAAGAGTAACGCGGCCTCAAATCTCTCCTCTTGAACCATCTTATCTATCGATGGCTTGAATCGTCTGGACGAGGGCGGCCGGCGAGATGCGGAACAGACCGGAATAGGGCTGCGCGAGTTCGACGATAATGAAGATCGCGAACGAGACGCAGAGCGATCCGAAGGCGAGGGCGACCACCGTCGTCATGTTGTGGCGTGACAGCAGACCGTAGCCGAAGAACAGCAGCATCGCCCAGATGATGACGATGACGAGCAGCGCCTCCGAAAACGGTGTCGCGAGCTGCAGCGACATCATGATCCGAGTCGACATAAAGGCGGCGTTCTTGGCCTGCGCGGAAGCTAGTGCGGCCTTCTGTTCGGGCGACTTGCCCTCGATGGCGCCGAGCCCGGCGAGCGCCTTTTCGAAGGGCGCATGCGCATCCATCGCTGCGGCGACCGAGAGCTGACCCGGATCGACATTCCCCTTGATCCAGACATCATCGTAGATGTGCTGGAGCGCCGTTTTCATCCCGTCCCGCAGCGGCTTGGCCTCCGGTCCGAATTCGCTGAGCGACTTGTCCATCAGGATGATGGAGGACATCATCGATTGGAGCTGCGCCTGCTGGCCGGTCGAGAAATAATAGGTGTTGCCGATCAGAGTGCCGAGCACCAGAGCCAGCAACAAGCTCAGCAAGCCCACGACCGATCCGATCATGTCACGCGACTTCTCGATCGAATTGTGTTCGTCGAGCCAAGTCTGGACGCGTAGGCCAAGCATGCCGACGCCGAACGTCAGCACGATTACGGCAATGCCGATGAACAAGGACTCCAACTTGCTTGCCCCCAGCGTCGCAAGATCGCCCGCCAACTAGCGCCGTCAGCGCCTATGAAGCCAGAACGCTCCGCGCCCGGCCGACCGATTGTAGTCGCCCACGACCTTTGCAGCGCCATATTTGCTTGTTTCAGCAATGCCCGCAACGGACTCGGCAATCAGCGTCATAACGCTTGCGCTTCTCCCAAATTTGCTTATAAGCGCCGCTTTCGATGGTCCCGCTGGGGGCTGAACGGAAGCCTCGCGTCGCGAGGAGGCTGATCCGAAACGGAAAGCCGCCTTCCCGTGTCTCCGCCTTCGAATGATCCTCGTCGAGCCTTGCCTGGCTCGAAGGGCTCTGCGCGGGGCGCATCGCCGAGAAGGAAAGGCTCATCATGGCTCTCTACGAGCATGTCTATCTGGCGCGGCAGGACGTGACCGCCCAGCAAGTCGAAGCGTTGACCGAACAGCTCAAAGGCGTCCTCGCCAGCCGCGGCGGCAAGGTCGCCAAGACCGAATATTGGGGCGTCAAGTCCCTCGCCTACCGCATCAAGAAGAACCGCAAGGCGCATTTCTCCTTGCTCAACATCGACGCGCCCGCCGACGCGGTGGTCGAGATGGAGCGGCAGCTTCGCCTCAACGAGGACGTTCTCAGGTTCCTCACTTTGCGCGTCGACGAGCTCGAGGAAGGCCCGTCCGCCATGCTGCGCAAACGTGAAGATTCCGATCGCGACGAACGCGGCGAGCGCCGCGGCCCTCGCCCCGACCGCGGCGACCGGCCTGACCGCGGCGATCGTCCCAGGCGTCCTCGCGACGACGCCCAGCCAGGAGCTCTTTGATGTCGACCGCCCCTCGCCGTCCGTTTTTCCGTCGGCGCAAGACCTGCCCGTTCTCCGGGCCGAACGCGCCGAAGATCGACTACAAGGACACGCGCCTGCTGTCGCGCTACATTTCCGAGCGCGGCAAGATCGTGCCCTCGCGCATCACCGCCGTCAGCGCCAAGAAGCAGCGCGAACTCGCCGCCGCGATCAAGCGGGCGCGCTTTCTCGGCCTGCTGCCCTACGTGATCCGCTGAACACTTTAGCGGGGCGCCTCAAAAAGCGCCTCGCTCGATCTAAAAATGTCGAACGCGCCGGATCGGCCGGCGCGCCATGGCTGGGCGAGGCGGATCCGTCCTCGCTCTAACCGCCTTGAAAGGCGCGGGACAGCTCGACGATGGCGCAACGTATCGCAATCGCCTTTGGCGCCGGCCTTGTCGCGGCGCTGCTTTTCGTCGTGGGAGCAAAGCCGACGGCGCTCGCGATGATTCTGCCTTTTCTTGCGCCGCTGCCGATCGTCATCGTCAGTTTGAACTGGGGCGTCGACATGGGCGCGACCGCGGTCTTCACGGCCGCGGGCGGCGTCGCCGTCGCCGACCCGGCTTCCGCGGCGGTATTCGGCGTTGCGATCGCCCTGCCCGCCTGGGCTCTGAGCGGACTCGCCTCTCTGCGTTCACGGTTCTTCAACCCGGCCCGGAGCGATCCCGATCGATCGTTTGAATGGTGTCCGATTGGCGCCGTCGTAACGGCCGCCGCCATCATTGGCGCCTTGATCGGGCTCGCTGCGCTGATCTCGCTGATCGTCGTCTATAGCGGCTACGAGCGGGGCGTGGACGAACTGAGCAAGCAGATCGCGCCGGTTTTCGAGCATACGTTCGGGGATTTTATCGCCCTGCCCGTCGGCGTGACGTTCGAACAATTTATAAACGAAATGGTTCGCGAGGCGCCGCCGATCCTGGCGCCGGCAGTGTTTCTGCTGCTCTGCGGCAACCTCTATGTCGGCGCCCGGGTCGCGCAAATCTCGCAGGCGCTGAAGCGGCCCTGGCCAGACTTGCCGGAATCCCTCATCCTTCCGAGAGCGCTCGCCGTGGCCCTCGTCATTTGCCTCGGCCTCGCGTTTCTGCTCGGCGGTCCTTACCGCCTCGCCGCCTGGATCGTGGTCGGCGTCTTCGCGACAGCTTTCGCTCTGCAAGGCCTCGCGACGGCGCACGCGCTGACCCGCGGCCTGCAGTACCGCAATCCCTTGCTCTTCGTCTTGTACCTCGCCTGCGCGCTGGAATCGCAATGGATCGCGCCGGTGCTGGCGCTCGCCGGCGCAGCCGAGAGCTTTCTTTCGCTGCGCGCCAAACGCGTCGCGGCGATCAAACCCAAAGCCTTGAATCAACGCGAGTCTTGAAAAGGAGATCGTCATGGAAGTGATTTTGCTCGAACGGGTTCCGCGCCTCGGCCAAATGGGCGATACGGTGCGCGTCAAGGACGGGTTCGCCCGCAACTTCCTGTTGCCGCGCGGCAAGGCGCTGCGCGCGACGGAGGCCAACCGACAGAGGTTCGAAGGCCAGCGCAAGCAGCTCGAGGCGCGCAATCTCGAATTGAAGCGCGACGCCAACGACGTCGCCGCCAAACTCGACGGTCAGACTTTCGTCATCATTCGCCAGGCTGGCGAGACCGGCCAGCTCTATGGTTCGGTGTCGCCTCGCGACATAGCGGAAGCTGCGACCGCCGCCGGCTTTACGATCAATCGCAACCAAGTCGCGCTGGTGCATCCGATCAAGACGCTCGGCCTTCACAAGGCGCCTATCCAGCTTCACCCCGAGGTCGTGGCGACTGTGACGATCAATGTCGCGCGGTCGCAAGAACAGGCCGAGCGGCAGGCGAAAGGCGAAGATCTTAGCGTGCGCGAAGAGACCACGCTCGACGATCTCGGCCTGGAAGTCGGCGCCGCGCTCGCCGAATCCGCGCCGCCGCCCCAAGGCTGACGGACGTCATCCCCCATTGCAAGGAGCGAAGCGACGACGCAATCCGCTCATAAGGCGCAAGCCTATGAACGATTGCTCCGCTTCGTTCGCAAGAGGGTTAATAATAGAACCTGAATGCGCTGATATGTCTGTACTCTTCGTCCGGCCGCAACACGCAGTCGGGGAAGTGGCGGCGGTTCGGCGAATCCGGATAGACCTGCGGCTCGAGGCAAAGGCCGGCATGCGGTCCGTAATGCGCGCCGTCGAGACCTGGGACCGGGCAATCGAGCTTGGCCGCGTCATAGAATTGCACGCCAGGCTCGGTCGTCGACAGATCCATGCAAAGACCGTTTTTCAACGAGCGCAAGCGCGCGGCCGGCGCCAGGCCGTCGACGCCTGGCCGCGCGGAAAGCACGAAATTCGTATCGTAGGTCCGGCCGGCGGCGTTGCGCACCGCCCGCGGCGCGCGGAAATCGTAAGCCGAGCCGGCGACGGCCCTGATCTCGCCGGTCGGGATCAGGTCTTCATCGGTCGGGGTGTAGAAATCCGCATTCAACATCAGTTCGTGATCGAGAATGTCCGGCGAGCCGTCGAGATTGAAATAGGCGTGCTGGGTCAGATTGACGATGGTCGGCCGGTCGCTCACCGCGGTCAGTTCGACCCTTAAGGTCGAGGGCTCCTCGAGCCGATAGACGCAGGTCGCGTCGAGCGCGCCGGGAAAGCCGCCGTCGCCGTCCGGCGAGTGCAGCGTCAGCGTCGCCGAGGATTCGTCATGGCCGGCGACCCGCCAGGGCCGCTTTCCATAGCCATGCGGGCCGCCATGCAGCGTATGTTTCTCGCCTGGCTTTCGATCGAGCTGGTATTCGACGCCGTCGAGCGTGAACCGGCCATTGGCGATCCGGTTGGCGAAACGGCCTGGCACGGCGCCGAAACTCGGCGAATGCGCTTGATAATCGGCGACCGAGTTCAAGCCGAGCGTGACGCGCTGCGGCCCGTTCCTTGACGGCACGACGAGGTCGCGCAAGACCGCGCCCCAATTGAGGATTTTGGCGACCGCGCCCGCCTTGGAGGCGATCGTGATCTCGACGATGGCCGCGCCCTCCGCCTCGCCGAACGCTCGGATGTTCATCGCCTCTCCCCGCCGCCGCTCTTATCCCCGCGAAGATGGCGCCGGAACGCCGTCAGGTCAAAGCGCCGCGTTCCGCCTTCGAGCGCACGGCCGAGAGGGAAAGAGCGGGCGCGGTTCGCGCCGGACGCTTGGGCGATCCGGAATCGGAATGGGCTTACGGAGCGCGGCGGGAGACGCCATATAGGGGAAATTCCGCGTTCACCGATCGGCGCGAAGCCTGAACGACGGGGCAACCTGATTGCGCAATGATTGGACGATGAGGCGCGCGTCGTCCGCCCTCCGCCTTTTCGCCACGAAAGAATGGCGGGTGGGCTTGGCCGCGTCGGCGGTTTGGCTCATCCGGCGCGCCGATCCATGCTAGACTCCATGCTCGATTCGTGATCCGCTCAAACGAGAAAACCTTCAAAAATTTCAATGGATAATGACCTTTTCGGCAATCCGGGCGGCCGGCGCCCCGCCGGCGCTGCGAAACCGACGCGCGCAACGCCTCCGGCTAAGCCCAAGAACAGCGCCGGCGGTCAGCGCACGCCCGGCGAAGCCGGCTACACCGCCGCGTCGATCGAGGTCCTCGAAGGCCTCGAGCCGGTGCGCCGGCGGCCGGGCATGTATATTGGCGGCACCGACGCCGCGGCGCTGCACCACCTTTTCGCGGAAGTCATCGACAACGCGATGGACGAGGCCGTAGCCGGCCACGCCAGCTTCATCGAAGTCGAGATGGAGGACGGCGGCTGGATTTCGGTGACCGACAATGGACGCGGGATGCCGATCGACCCGCACCCGAAGTTTCCGAAGAAATCCGCCCTTGAAGTCATCATGACCATGCTCCATGCCGGCGGCAAATTCGATTCCGGCGCCTACCAAACCTCAGGCGGTTTGCATGGGGTCGGCGTTTCGGTCGTGAATGCGCTCTCGGAACGGGTTGAAGTCGAGGTCGCCCGCAATCAGACGCTCTACCGGCAGGCCTTTGAGCGGGGTCATCCCGCCAGCAAGTTGGAGACGGTCGGCAAGGCGCCGAATCGGCGCGGCACCAAAGTGCGCTTCAAGCCTGACGAGCAGATTTTCGGCAAGGGCGCGCATTTCGATCCCGCCCGCGTCTTCAGGATGGCGCGGTCCAAAGCCTACCTCTTCGGCGGCGTCGAAATCCGCTGGCGGTGCTCGCCCAAGCTGCTCGGTCCGGACGGCAAGGTGCCGGCCGAGGCGGAGTTCCACTTTCCCGGCGGCCTCAGGGATTATCTGGCTGCCGATATCGGGAGCCAGGATCTGGTCGTCGATCAGGTCTTTTTCGGCAAGGTCGAGAAGCCCGGCGGACACGGCTCCCTCGAATGGGCGATCGCATGGCTCGCCGGCGAGGACGGCTTCGTCCATTCCTATTGCAATACGATTCCGACGCCGGACGGCGGCACGCATGAGGCGGGCCTGCGCGCCGCGCTGCTGCGCGCCTTGAAGGACCATGCCGAACGCGTCGGTCAGTCGAAGCGGGCGGCGGCGTTGACCAGCGACGACGTCATGGCGACCTGCGCCGCGCTGATCTCGGTCTTCATCCGCGAGCCGGAGTTTCAGGGTCAGAACAAGGGCCGGCTACAAACGGCGGAGGCGGCGCGGATTGTCGAATCGACGGTGCGCGACGCCTTCGATCATTGGCTCGCGGCGGCGCCCTCCCAGGCCAACAAGCTGCTCGACTGGTCGATCGAGCGGGCCGAGGAGCGGCTGCGCCGCAAGGCGGAGAAGGACGTCGCGCGCAAGAGCGCGGTGCGTAAGCTGCGGCTGCCCGGCAAGCTCGCGGATTGCACGAATACGTCCGCGCAAGGCTCTGAACTCTTTATCGTCGAAGGCGATTCGGCCGGCGGGTCGGCGAAGCAGGCCCGCGATCGCGCCTCGCAGGCCGTCCTGCCGCTGCGCGGCAAAATCCTCAACGTCGCCTCCGCGACGCGCGACAAGCTCGCTCAGAACCAGCAGCTTTCCGATCTCGTCCAGGCGCTCGGCTGTGGAACCGGCTCGCATTATCGCGGCGCCGATCTGCGCTACGACAAGATCATCATCATGACCGACGCCGACGTCGACGGCGCCCATATCGCGTCGCTGTTGATCACGTTCTTCTACCGCCAGACGCCGAAGCTGATCGAGGAAGGCCATTTGTACCTCGCCGTTCCGCCGCTCTACCGGCTGACGCAAGGCGCCAAATCGCTCTACGCTCGCGACGACGCGCATAAGGAGGAATTGCTCAAGACAGGCTTTTCCGGACGCGGCGCGATCGAGATCAGCCGGTTCAAAGGCTTGGGCGAAATGCCGATGAAGGATTTGCGCGACACCACGATGGACCCGGCGAAGCGCAACTTGCTGCGCGTCTCGATTCTCGACGCCGAGCGCGCGGCGACGGATGAAGCGGTCGAGCGGCTCATGGGCTCTAAGCCGGAGGCGCGCTTCGCCTTCATCCAGGAGCGCGCGCCGCGCGCGATCGAACTGGTCGATATTTGATCAATTCGTCAAGGCTTCGTTTACCATGTTCGCCATAGCGTGGCCCGCGGCAGGGCAAGAGGCCGAGGGGCGAAGATGCGCGAGCGATTTGCGAAGGATCAGGGCGGCGCGACGGTCGAAAGATTCGCTGTCGCCGCGGCTCTCATCGGCCTCGTCGCGTGGTTTTGCGGTACGAGCGTCGCGCAATTGGCGAGCGCCGGTCGCTTGCCGACCATCGCCTTTCTTTCCTCGGACGAATATGTCGCAACCCGCAAGCCCGACACGGCCGTCGACTATGCGCCGACCGGCTCGATCAGCGGCCGCGTCGTCCTCGACCCCTGCACAGGTCGTCAGAAATCGGACTGAGCCTCGCCGCGCCGTCGCGCAGCGATGGCGCGGCCATGGCTGACGCGTCGTTCGAAAAGATCGAGGCGGCGCAACGCGCGGATCGCGTCGGTTGGGCCGCCCTCCTGGTCGGCACGGCGATCATCGCCTGGTCGGGAATCATTGCGCGCTTCCTTGATGTCGGCCCGGTCGCCGGCGCGGCGTGGCGCATGGGGCTGGCGGTCCCGGCCCTCGCCGCCTGGTCGGCGCTGGCGTCGGGCCGGCGCCCCTCCCCGGCCAAGGCCGCGCCTTTCTTCGGCCCGCTCGTCTTGGCCGGACTCGCTTTCGCCATCGACGTCGCCAGCTTCCATATCGCGCTGACTGGGACCAAAGTCGCCAACGCGACCTTCATCGGCAATGTCGCGCCGATCCTCGCGGTGGTCGGCGGCGCATTGTTCTTCGCCGAGCATCCGCCGGGCCGCGTCTGGTTCGCGCTCGCTCTGGCGCTCGTCGGAAGTTGGATCATGGCCGGGATGGGCGCCCCCGGCGAACTCGGCTATGGCGATCTCTTCGCCTTCGCCGCAGCCAACGCCTACGCAACTTATCTCCTTGTCATCAAGCGCTTGCGCTTAAGTCTTGACGGTCCGACCGCGACGCTGTGGTCAGCCGCCGTCTCCGCCCTCGCGCTCGCCCTTGTCGCTTGGCTGAAGGGCGAGGCGTTGACGCCGCATAGCCGCTCCGGTTGGAGCGCCGTGATCTTGCTCGGCGTTGTTTCGCATGCGCTCGGTCAAGGGCTGACCTCGGTGGCGGTCGGTCGCCTGCCGGTCGGCTTGGTCGCCCTGATTATTCTTGCGCAGCCGCCCTTCTCGGCGTTGATCGCGCTCCTCGTCCTCGGCGAAACCATGACTCCGCTGCAAATGGCTGGCGGAGCGATGATTTTAATCGCCACAGCCGCCGCCCGACCGCGTTAGTACACGAACAATTACGTGAGATTTCTTGCAGCTTCGAAGAAACGACGCAAAACATCTGGCTCTCGTTTAAGAAATGAGATAATGTGTGAACGCGTCGACCAGCCTGAACCATGCTGGACGGCATCGGCAGGCTTTAATTGATGCGGTCATTTCGTCCTGTTCTGTCCCCCGGCTGTGAGCCGGCGAGCGGCGGCCCAGGCTTTCTTTTTGCATTAGCGGTCGATCGGCGAATTTGTCCCGCTCTCGAATCGGCTTGGCTTTGCGACGGAGCAGCGCGCTCCGGCAAGCGCTTGGCGCTGCGGCGCGTCTCGAACAGCGGAGCGAGTTTTGCGGCTTGAGGAGCGCTGATGCGCTTTCAGGGCCGACCGGCGCCGGTTGTGGCGTTTCGTAACAGGATAAGGCAAAAGACCGACGAACCGTGTTTCGGTTCCGCCGGTCCTGTGAGGGTAGGCGTAACCAAAATGCGTGATTTGTCGGAGCGACAGGGGCATCATGAGCAAGGGTAAGGATTTTCGGGGGCCGCGAAAGCGCGGGTTCGACGACGACGGGCCGATGCCATACGATCCGCGGCCGCGCGGCGCCCCACGGCATTTCGACGGCGGCGGATTTGGCGGCCCCTCTCCAATGTCGCCGCCGCCGGTGGCGGCTGGACCGGCGGTGGACGCGGTCGTCAAATGGTTCAAGGCCGACAAGGGCTACGGCTTCGTCGAATTGGCCAATGGCCAGGGCGACGCCTTTCTGCACATCAACGCCTTGCACGCATCGGGCTTCGACACCGTGCCGCCCGGCGCGAAGCTCAAGGTGAATGTCGGCGCCGGCGCCAAGGGCGCGCAGGTCACGCGCGTGCTGGAGGTCGATACGGCTGGCGCAGCCGAGCGCGCGCCGCCGCCGCGCCATGGCGCTGGCGACGGACCTCGGCCGCGCCGGGTCGCGCCCGATCCGTCGACTGCGGTCAGCGTCGCCGGCAAGGTCAAATGGTTCGACGACGCCAAGGGCTTCGGCTTCGTGGCGAGCGACGACGGCGGCAAGGACGTGTTCGTCCATATTTCGATTTTGGGCCCGTCCGGCATCACCCATCTCACCGAAGGCCAGCCGGTCAATATGCGCGTCGTCGACACGCCCAAGGGCCGCGAGGCGATCTCGATTTCGCCGGCCTGAAAATTGAGTTGAGAGCGCCGCTCGGCGCTTAAAGGACCAAGGCGCGCGTCTTAGAAAGGCGCGCGCCTTTTCATTTGCAAGAAAGCGACGGGCATGGAGTCTTCCCGCCACATCGATCGCCTCCTCGCCATCATGGCGGCATTGCGGACGCCCGGTTCGGGCTGTCCCTGGGACCTCGAGCAGGATTTTTCGAGCATCGCGCCTTATACGATCGAGGAGGCGTACGAAGTCGCCGACGCGATCGAGCGCGGCGACTTCGTCGATCTGCGCGAGGAGCTCGGCGATCTTCTGCTGCAGGTCGTCTTTCACGCCCGCATGGCGGAAGAGGCGGAGCTGTTCGATTTCGGCGACGTGGTCGAGGCGATCACGACAAAGCTGATCCGCCGCCATCCGCATGTCTTCGGCGACGCGCGCGATTTGTCGCCGGAGGCGGTGAAGAAGCTGTGGGCCGAGATCAAGGCCGACGAGAAGCGCGAGCGCGCCGCCGCGCATGAAAAATCTGGCGCGCCGCCGCAGCCGAACGGCGCGCTCGCCGGCGTGCCCCTGCCCCTCCCCGCCCTCACCCGCGCACTGAAGCTGCAGGAAAAGGCGAGCAAGGTCGGCTTCGATTGGAACGACGCCAGGGCCGTGCTCGCGAAATTGCGCGAGGAGACGGCGGAGATCGAAGAGGCGCTCGCCGCCGGCGACGAAGCGGCGGTTAAAGGCGAGATCGGCGATCTCCTCTTCGTCGTCGCCAATCTCGCCCGCCACGCGAAAGTCGATCCGGAACAAGCCCTGCGCGGGGCCAACGCCAAATTCGAGCGCCGCTTCGCCCATATCGAGACGCGGCTCAAGGAACAGGGCCGCGCGCCGGAAGAGGCGACGCTCGATGAGATGGACGCGCTTTGGGACGAGGCTAAACGCCGCGAGCGGGAGCCGACATGACGAAAGAGCGCCACAGAGCGATTACGCCTCGCCGAAGTGGGGAGCCGGTGAAGAAACTCGAAGCCCAATTCTTAAACGCTGACCTAGACCTTTGTCTCGAGCGCCGCCTTCCCGAATTGCTTGCAGCCCTCAAGCGCTCTGTCGTCGTTCTCCACCAAACTGACACAAGCGCGTCGATTGAACTCGCCCGGGATTATCGTTCTCTGGAGGAGACGGTCGCGGCTTATATTACTCTTGTTGAATCTCTTTCCCCGACGGCGAGGCGTCTTTGGAACCAGTGTGACGTCCGCAGTGTCAATGTCGGCGTTCGAGCGGGGACAGAGCGTTCGGTAGGACATTTCGCTCTATCTACCCATTCGATCATCTCACTTGCGAAAATCGGCTGCAGTATGGAGTTCACTGTATACCCGCCGGACGACGCTACAAACGAAGACGCATAAGAGTAGTTCAGGCGTTCGAGGATAGGGTCCCCAGTTCTTCTCGTGCGATTCTTCGAAAGCGCGTCGAGCGCGCTCCCCTTCACGACCCCGACTGCGCCTTTACCGACATCGGCTGCACCGGCGAGCCGGGCCCGATCTTTTGCAGGTTGCCGACGATGATCTTGTCGCCTTCGGCGAGGCCCTTGACGACATTGACCAACGCGCCGTCCTCCGGCCCGAGCGTGACGAGCCGCATCTCCGCCTTGTTGTCCGCGCCGACGACGTAGAGGTATTTGCCCAACTGGCTCGAGCCGAGCGCCGCCTGCGGGGCCATCAGCACGTCCGGCTCGTCCTTGATGTGGAGGCGGACGCGGACATATTGGCCGGGCAGCAGGGCGAAATCGCGATTGGCGACGGTGACGCGCGCGGCGATCGTGCCGGTCGCCTTGTCGACGGCATTGTCCAAGAACGTCAGCTCGCCCTTGTACGAGGTCTGGCCGCTGTCCGGAACGGTGATCTCGGCCACGACCTTTCCCGCGGCGCGGGCCTGTTCGATTTCGGCGAGTTCGGACTCGCTCGGATTGAAGGTCACGTAGATCGGATCGAGCTGCACGAGCGTGTTCAGCGCGCCGCTCGCCGGCCCGACCAGCGCGCCCTTGGCCGCCTGGTTGCGGCCGAGTCGTCCGGCGAAAGGCGCGCGGATCTCCGCATAGCCGAGATTGAGCTCGGCGGCGCGGATCGCGGCGCGGTCCATCGCCAAAGCCGCCTCGGCCTGGCGCATGGCGCTGGCGCGCTGATCGTACGTATCCTTGGCGACGTAGCCGTTCTTCACCAGCTCTTCGCCGCGGCTGAAATTGGCCTTCGCATATTCCAGCGCGGCTTCGTCGCGCTCCGCCTGGGCCTTCGCCTGATCGAGCGCCGCCTGGAGATCGCGCGGATCGATTTGATAGAGGAGATCGCCTGCCTTGACGTCGGCGCCGTCCGCCGCCGGCTGCGCTTCGATATAGCCCGAGACGCGCGCCTGCAGAGAAATGTTGCGGATCGATTCCACCCGGGCCGGATAATCGAGATAGATCGGCAGCGTCATCTTGACCACCGGCGCGATCGGCGCGGGCATCGGCGGCATGGCGGGCGGCGCGGCGGCGCTGGCGCCGCCGCCAAAGGACAGGCTCGCGGCGTAATGGCCGGCAAGCGCGACCGCGCCGAGCGCAGCCGCCGATGCAAGAGTAAGTTTCCAAAAGCGCATAAGCGACGTCCCCATGATTACTCGGCCGCTTCCACTCGCGGCGCGAAAGCATGCTCGGCCGCCGTCCGCTCGGAAGCGGCGGCGCGGCCCTCGCGCAATCTTTCGATCAGCGCATAGAAGACCGGCACGAAGATCAGCGTCAGCGCGGTCGCCGCGACCATGCCGCCGAACACGGTCGTGCCGAGCGATTGGCGGCTCGCCGCGCCGGCGCCGGTCGCGAACATTAGCGGCAAGACGCCGAGGATGAAGGCGAAGGCGGTCATCAGGATCGGCCTGAGCCGCAACCGTCCCGCCTCCATCGCCGCCTCGACGATGCCGAGCCCCTCCTCGCGCCTTCGCTTGGCGAATTCGACGATCAGGATCGCGTTCTTCGCGGCGAGCCCGATCAGCATGACGAAGCCGATCTGCGAGTAGACGTCGATTTGCATCTGGCGCAGCCGCAGCGCCGCCATTGCGCCGATCAACGCCAGCGGGGCCGAGGACAGAACCATGAACGGCATCGACCAGCTTTCGTACTGCGCGGCCAGGATCATGAAGACGAAGACGATGGCGAGCGCGAGGACGATCGCCGCGACCGAGCCGGCTTTGAGCTCTTGGAACGTGACGCCGGTCCATTCATAGCCGAAGTCGCGCGGCAGGGACTCGGCCGCGGCGCGCTGCATGGCGGCGACCGCCTGACCCGAACTGAAGCCCGGCGCCGGGGCGCCATTGATCAAGGCCGCGCCGTAATTGTTGTAGTGCGGCACGGTCTCCGGTCCGACGATCGGCCGGAGCGAGCCGAGCGCGTTGAGCGGGACCATGCCGCCGGAGACGTTGCGGACATACAATTTGCTCAGGTCCGCGGTCGAGGCGCGCGCATCCTTGTCGGCCTGCAGGGTCACCCGGAACGTGTGACCGAACAGGTTGAAGTCGTTGACGTAGAGCGAGCCGAGATAGATTTGCAGCGTGCTGAAGACGTCCGGCAGGCTCAAGCCCAGCAGCTTCGCCTTGGTGCGGTCGAGATCGTAATAGAGCTGCGGCGTGGACGCTGAAAAGGACGTGAACAGAGCTTGCGGGTTGAGCTCGGGCTGCTTTCGCGCCGCCGCGATCAGCGCTTGCGTCGCCTCGTTCAGCGCCATGCTGCCGCGGCCGGCGAGGTCTTCGACTTCGAATTCGAAGCCGCCGGTCGTACCGAGGCCGTTGACCGAAGGGGGATCGAAGCTCAGCGCGAACGCCTCGGGAATGGCGAGCAGCTTGGGACGCAAAGACGCGACGAGGCGCGAAGCGTTCTCGTCCGGCCCGCGCTCGTCCCAGGGTTTCAGCACCGCGAATTCGACCGCCGAATTCGACTGCGCGGCGTTGGTGAGGAAGTTCAGGCCGCTGATGAAGCCGGCGATCTGGACGCCTGGCGTCGCTTCCAAGATGTCGCGCACCTTGAGGGCGACCGCGTCGGTCCGCTCCAGCGAGGCGCCGTCCGGCAATTGCACGATGACGAAGAAATAACCCTGGTCCTCGACCGGCAAGAACGTCGTCGGAATGCTGCGCCAAACCGCATAGGTCGCGCCGATGATGACGACGAAGACGGCGAGCAAAGCCCAACGCAGCCGGATCAGCCCCCGGACCGAGCTGGCGTAAGCGTGCGAGAGCCAATGAAAGCCCGCATTGAACCAGCGGAAGAGGACGAACGAGCCGGTTGGACGATGCCGCAGGAAGGCGGCGCTCAGGGCCGGGCTGAGCGTCAGCGAGTTGAAAGCCGAAATGCCGACCGAGATCGCCACGGTCAGGGCGAATTGATTGTAGAGCCGGCCGGCGACGCCGGGAATGAACGCGACCGGCACGAACACCGCCATCAGCACCGCGGTCGTCGCGATGATCGGCCCGGTCACCTCCGCCATCGCCTTTCTGGTGGCGGCGAGCGGCGGCAAGCCCGCTTCGAGCTGGCGCTCGACATTCTCGACCACGACAATGGCGTCGTCGACGACCAGGCCGATCGCCAGCACCATGCCGAGCAAGCTCAGCATGTTGAGCGAGAAGCCGAAGACCTCCATCACCGCGAGCGTCGCGATCAGCGACACCGGGATGGCGATCGTCGGGATGATCGTCGTTCGCCAGCTTTGCAGAAAGACGAACACGACGAACACGACGAGGATCAACGCTTCGCCCAACGTCAACAGAACGTCGTGCATCGAGGCGGAGACGAAGCGCGTCGTATCATAGTGCATCGCGTAGGCGACGCCCTGCGGAAAGCGCTTCGACAGCTCCTCCATCTTGTCCTTGATGCGTTGCTGCAATTGCAGCGCGTTCGAGCCCGGCGCCTGGAAGATCGCCAGGACCACGGTCGGGTCTTTGCCGAAATAGGCCGAGGAGGAATATTGCAGCGCCCCGAGTTCGACCCGCGCGACGTCGCGCAGGCGCACGACTCCGCCGCCATTGGGATCGGCGCGGACGATGATGTTCCCGAATTCGGCTGGATCGCTCAACCGGCCGGCCGCGTTGACCTGCATCTCGAAAGGCGTGCCGGCCGGCGCCGGCGATTGGCCGATCTTGCCGGCGGCGACCTGTACGTTCTGCTCGGCGACTGCGTTTTGAACGTCGACGGCGGTCACGCCGAGATGGGCGAGCTTGTCCGGATCGAGCCAGACGCGCATCGAATAGCGCCGCTCGCCGAAAATTTGCACGTTGCCGACGCCGGGCAGGCGCTTCAGCGGATCGACGATCTGAAGATAGGCGTAGTTCGACAGCGCGACCGGATCAACCGAGCCGTTGGGCGAGATCAGATTGACGATCAGGACGAAGTTCGGATTTTGCTTTTTGATCGTCACGCCGCCCTGATTGACGATCGCCGGCAGCGACGCCGCCGCCTGCGAGACGCGGTTCTGCACGTCGACCGCGGCGATGTCGATCGGATAGCCGACATTGAAGGTGACGGTGATCGTCGACGAGCCGTCGTTGGAGCTCGCCGACGACATGTAGGTCATGCCCTCGACGCCGTTGATCTGTTCTTCAAGCGGCGTCGTCACCGTGTCGGCGACGACTTGCGCGCTGGCGCCGGGATAATTGGCGCTGACGACGATTTGCGGCGGGGTGATCTCGGGAAATTGCGAGACCGGCAGCAGGAAATAGCAAATCGCGCCGGCGAGCACCATGATCGCGGCGATCGACGAGGCGAAGATCGGCCGCTGAATGAAAAAACCGACCATCAGCCGGTCACCCGCAGCACGCCGGAGCGCAAGGATCGCTGACGGCGCGCCCGCCTCTGATCGGGTCGGCGAAGGCGGCGCGCGGGGTGGCGCGCTCTCCAGGCCGCGCGCCGAGCCGCGCGGAGGCGTCGCTCAGCAGCGATTTCAACGCCTGAGGCTCGACATGGTCGGCCCGCATGACGGCGCGGACGAGCGGATCGGCCATGAGAGCGTCGAGATTTGGATTGTCGCGTCCTCGCGTCATGACTCACCCTTCAGATTGTTCTCCGCCTAGGACGATTGGACGGACGGTTTCCGGACATCGCCATTGTTTGACTTTGACCGCCCGACGATGTTACTGAGTGGTAACGCAACCAGAGATACCGATAGGTAACATTCCGGTCAAGCCCATGACGAAGAAAATTTGGAGCAGGGAGGCTGATGCGGATGTGGCGGACGCCACGCCGCGATTGCGGCCGCGGGAACGGATCGTCACCACGGCCGAAGACCTCTTCCACCGCTACGGCATTCGCGGCGTCGGCGTCGAAGCTATCGCCGAAGCGGCCGGCACCAACAAGATGACGCTCTATCGCCATTTCGGCTCGAAAGACGATCTCGTCGTCGAATACCTCAACTGCAAGGGAAAGAAATCTGACGAGGTCTGGGCCGAGATCGAAGCCGCCAATCCGGGCGATCCGATCGGCCAGTTGCTGCATTTCGTTCGTAAGGCCGCGCAATTCATCGCCGAGGACGAGCGCGGCTGCGATCTCGCCAACGCCGCCCTGGAGCTTTCGCAAACCGATCATCCAGCGCGGCGGGTGATCGAGGAGTTCAAGGCGCAACACCGCGCCCGTTTGGCCAATATTTGCCGCGCCGCCGGCGCGACGCAGCCGGAAATCCTCGCCGACGCGCTGTCGCTGTTGATCGAGGGCGCCAGGGTCAATCGCCGCAGCCTCGGCGCGGGCGGGCCGAGCGCGACGCTCGTTCCCGCCTGTGAGGCGATGATCGCTTCATTCGGCGTCGATTTGACCGGACGGCGAAGCGGTCCGCCTACGGGGGGCGCGACGACGTAAACTTTGCCAAGCGCGCTGCGCGCTTCAGCTCATGCAGGGCTGAGGGAGCGCAGGAATTGCGAGGGCAAGGTCTCGGCGGGCCGTTTCGCCGAGCAACAGCTGGACACAGGTCGTCAGTCGCCGTTCAGTCGGCGCTCGTAGACTTGGCGCGCGTTCTATTCGTCGTCGTCGTCGCGCCAATGCCTATAGTGACGATGATGGGGATAGTAATAGGGCCGATAGGCGTAACCGTCTTCGTCGTCAGCGTACCCGCCGCGATAAGCGGGTTGCTGCCAGGGGGCGATTGGATCTCCGCTCGTATTGAAGCAAATCCCATCCGCTCGGCAAATCGTGCGCGCGGAAGTTGGCCCGGCGGCGAGTAGGGCGACGCCGCACGCCGCGGCGACGAGATGGAGCTTTCGCGCGAAGGTCATGTCAACCTCCTCCAGGTTGGAGAACGCCTAATTCGTCAGCCGGAACATGCAACAATCCGAATGAACTCGCAATGAATGGCCGGGCGTATGAGGTCCTGCTCGAGCCGGCCCCTTGTCGCGTTCGGTCCGGCGCATCCGCCTCCGCCGCGCTCATATGCGCGCCAGCGCGGCGAGTTCGACCGCGAGCGCTTCGTCGACCGGCTCGTCGAGCAGCAGCCTGTACCAGATGGCGCCGAAAATCGCCGCGACCAATGCCTCGCGCTGATGCGCGTCGGCGACGCGGGTCGCCAGGATTTGGCGCAGTGGCTCGCGGCGCGGCTCGATCAAGCGCTCGCGCAGCAGAGCGCGCAGTTTCGGGTCGAATTGCGCTTCCGCCATCAGATGGCGCAGAGCCGGCCCGATCGCGGCGATGGCGGGGATCGTCGCCTGCAAGAAGGCCAGAAGATCGCCCGATCGGATCGCCGCTTCGAGCGGCCTGTCGATGCGGGTGCGGCCCTTCTCGGCGAGCGCATCGAGGATCACCGCCGCTTTGCTCGGCCACCAGCGATAGAGCGTCTGCTTGCCCGCCCCTGCCGCCTTGGCGATCGAATCGGCGGTGACCTTTCCATAGCCCTGCTCCATCACCTGCCAATAGGCGACGTCGAGAATGGCGTTTTTGCTGATGTCCGATCGCGGCCGGCCCGGCCGCCGTTTTTCGGCCTGCTCCATGGCCTCAGCATAGAGGAGGATTGCGAGACTTCAAGTCTCGCAATATAATGAGACTCAAAGTTTCGAAATTGGAGGCGATCATGAAAGCTTGGCGCGCGGTCGAAAACGGCCGGCTGGAGCTGCGGGATTTGCCGACGCCGATTCCGGCCCCAGGCGGGATCGTGGCGCGGATCGAGGCCGCGCCGGTGCTCTCCTATCTCCGGGAGGTCCTTGACGGCTCCCTGGCTTACGATACGCCGGCCAGACCCTTTACGCCGGGAACCAATGGCGTCGGGGTCGTCGAGGCGGTTGGCCCAGGCGTCCACCATCTTACGCCGGGCCAGCGGGTCGCGCTCGACCCGCATCTCGTCGCCAATGAGCGCGTCGCCGAGCCGGCGCAGATTCTGATCGGCCTCAGCGCCATGCCCGGCGGCGCCGCCCCGAAGGCGCTGCAAGCCGCCTGGCCGGACGGAACCCTGGCCGAGACGGCGCATATGCCGGCGGCGGTGGCGACGCCCCTGCCCGCCTCGCTCGATGCGGTCCCGGCGGCCAAGCTGGCGGCGATCGCCAAATTCGCCGTGCCCTATGGCGGCCTGCTGCGCGTCAATTTGCAACCTGGCGAGACGATCATCGTCAATGGCGCGAGCGGCTATTTCGGCGGCGGCGGGGCGCTGCTGGCGCTCGCTCTGGGCGCGGGCAAGGTCGTCGCGACGGGTCGCGACGCTAAGGCGCTCGACGATCTTGCCGACGCCGCCGGGCCGCGCCTCACGCCGGTCGTCCTGACCGGCGACGTCGCGCACGACGTCGATGCGCTGAAAAGCGCGGCGGGCGGCGGCGCCGATTGCGCGCTGGACCTTGTCGGCCGGACCGAGAACGCCAACGCGGCCCTTGCCGCCTTGCGCAGCCTGCGCCGCGGCGGCCGTCTGGCGCTGATGGGCGGCGGCGTGCGCCAGCCGCTGCCGCTGACGACCGGCGAAATGCTCGCCCAGGATTGGACCGTGACCGGCGTCTTCATGTATCCGCGGGACGTTCCTGCCCGCCTCGCCAGGCTCATCGCCTCGGGCCAGCTCGACCTCGGCCTGATCCGCGAGCGCGCCTTCCCGCTGGACGAAATCGAGGCGGCGATGGACGCGGCCGCGAAAATGCGCAGCCGCGACCTTACGGTGCTGAAGATGGCCTAGGGATGCTACGCTCCCACGAAATTCGAGGACGCCGCCAAAACGGCTTCTATTGCAGGACGAGAGGATGCATCGTCCCGTCGATGTCATTTCCCGATCTGCTAAAATTGATGTTGTTATCGCCATAGGTCCAGACCTGACCGTTACTCGCTTCGACGTTGATATTGTTGCCGTTAAGCGTCGAATGCGAGAGCATGATTTGATAACCGTTGGCGTAGACGCCATAGTAGTTGTTGACGGCCGTGACGTTACGCAACGTCAGCCCGACGCTTATCGCGCCGGCCGAAGCCTCGTACCCTATGTCGTTGTTCTCCGAAACGCTGTCGACGACCGTCACGTCGACTGAGGGGCCAGAGTTGGCGTTGGAGCCAACGGCTATTCCCGCGAGGGAGGGGATCGAAAGAGAGCCGCTGGCATGATGGTTCCTGGTGATTGTCCGTACGATTGCGCCGCTGGTCGTGCCGGCCGGAGTTGACAATATATCGATGCCGTAGCCGCCATTGTCGGCGACAAGGGTATCGCTGATCGTGAACGCGTTCGCTCCGTTCGGATTGATAAAAATCCCGTTGTTGGTGAAGTGTCGCACGACGCAATGGGTAATCGTCAAGTTGGGGCTCGCGATAAGATAAATTCCGTAAAATCCTTGACCGAGTCCATCAATGTTAAGGCCTCGCAGCGTCACGCCGGCGCTCGAACTGGTGTTGATCGTGATGGCGTTCTGACCTGACGTCGCCTGCTGCACGCCGGCCGTGCCGACGCCGTCATTGACGATGCTGATCCCCTTCGTAATGGCGATTGGCCCGTAGCCGGCCGGATCGAGCACGTCGATCTCGCCGCCGTCGGCGATGATGTTGTCATGGACGTACTGGAGCGTCCGGCATGGCGAAGTCGGCGCGCCGCAGCCGGCCTGATCGACGCCGTGGCCGGAAACCCAGGCGCGGTTCGACAGCGCCGCCGCCGCTTCGCCGCGGTCTATAGCAAAACCTGACAAAACCATGGCGAGCGCCGCGGCGCTCGTTAAACCCATTTTGGTCATGACAAGCCCCTCGCAGCCGCGGGCGAGATTGCGCGCAGCGAGGCGGAGCTTAATGGAAATTCAGCCGCCGCGGCGCGTCGCTCGAAGCGCAAAAGTTAGGCGCCGGGCGTCATATTCAGCCGCATCGGCTGGTTCTATCCTCGGCGCGCGGCTGGCCAGAGCGGCTCGCCGCTTCCAGGGGAGTCTCCAATGGTCAGGTCTTACCTTTTCGGCGGCGCGCTGGCCGCCGCGCTTGGTCTCGTCTGCTCGCCTGCAACCGCGCTCTCAAATCGCGCCTGGGTTTCCGGCCATGGCTCGGACGTGACCAGCTGCGGCGCGCCCGCGCCTCCCTGCCGCACGCTCCAGTACGTCCACGACAATATTCTTGCGCCGGGCGGCGAAATCGACGTGCTCGACCCGGCCGGTTATGGTCCGGTAACGATCGCCAAGGCGATCAGCATCGTCAATGACGGCGTCGGCACGGCCGGCGTGCAGCAGACGACCTCCGGCGCCAGCGCAATCACGATCAACGCCGGATCGAGCGACGCGGTCACGCTTCGCGGACTCAACGTCGACGGGTTGGGGAGCGCCGCGAACGGGATCACGTTCAATTCGGGCGGCAGCTTGACCGTCGTCAACTGCGTCATTCGACATTTTCAAAAAGCGAACAGCAACTTCCTGACCGGCAATGGAATCGTGATTCAACCGGCGTCCGGGCCAATTTCTGTCGTGGTCTCTAACGTTATCGCATCGGACAACGCCAACGCCGGAATCCTGTATTATGCAGTGAACGGCTCCCCCAACGTGAGCGGAGTCCTCGATCATGTCGCCGCATTCAACAATTACGTAGGGATCGACCTCGAGTTTGGCGGCGCTACCGGCGGCAATCCGACTTTTGCGCTCTCGAACGATGTGGCGAGCAACAACAGCTACGGAATAATCGTCGATGCGAACGCCTCCGTTGACAGTACGACGATCACGTCGAACGGCCAAAACGGCCTATCAGTCGGCGGAACTGTTCTCCTCAGCCGCTCGTTCATCGCCTGGAACGGCGTCGACGGAGTCGATATCGTTTCGCCCGGCGTAGCCTATAGCTACGGCGACAACCGCATCAACGCAAACGGGTCAAAGGACGTCAACGGAACCCTGAATACGTCCGACAAGCCCCAATAGCGCCGAGCGCGCGCCTCCGCTCGCCGAAATGGCGGCGGAGGCGGTCAGGCTTGCGCGAAATTCGGGAACCGCCGGGCGACGCGCGCCATCTTGTCCGGCGCGACGCGCAGCCGCAGGTGGATTCGCCCATCCTCGGCCGGCCGCCGCGACATCACTTCGGTATTCTCATAAAGCCAATGCAGGCCCTGCCCGTCGGCGCTGTCGATGTCGAGATCGATCAGAGCGCGGCCGGCGGCGAGCCGCTCTTCGATCGCCATCAGGAGCAGGTCGAGGCCTTCGCCGGTCAGCGCGGAGACCGCGATCGGCTCGCCGGCATGGCCGTTGCGCGCGGCTCTGAGCGCGTCGCGGCGGTCCTCGTCGAGCCTGTCGAGCTTGTTCCAGACTTCGATCACCTTGCCGGCGCTAGGCGACACGCCGAGCTCCGCCAGAATCGCGGCGACGTCCGCGCTCTGCGCCTCGCTATCGGCGTGGGAAATGTCGCGGACATGCAAGATGACGTCGGCCGCCAACACTTCTTCGAGCGTCGCGCGGAAGGCGGAGATGAGCATGGTCGATCGAGCGTCGCGAACAACATGTCCTCGGCGAGCACGCGCGACTGGGTCAGGCGATTGAAAAGGGTGGATTTGCCGGCGTTGGTATAGCCGACCAGTGCGACCACCGGATAGGGAACGTCGCTGCGGCTCGCCCGGTGTAGCGCGCGGGTCCGCTTGACGCTGTCGAGTTCGCGCTCGATGCGGATCATGCGCTCCTGGATCAGGCGCCGGTCCGTCTCGCCAGGGCCGCCGAGGAAGCCGAAGCCGCCGCGCTGGCGCTCAGATGGGTCTAGGACCGCACCAGGCGCGATTTCTGATAGGCCAGATGGGCGAGCTCGACCTGGAGCGCGCCTTCGCGCGTGCGCGCCCGTCGGCCGAAAATCTCCAAAATCAGTCCGGTCCGGTCGATCACCTTGGCGGAAAGGGCTTTTTCCAGGTTGCGCTGCTGCACCGGCGAGAGCGCGCAATCCATCACGACAAGGCCGATATCCAGCTGCGGCGAAATCGACATGCTCGACCCGGCCGGCTATGGTCCGGTAACGATCGCCAAGGCGTCGCGCGCGGGCCTATCCAAGCGCCAATCGCCGCCGTAAGCTCCCCTAGCCGCGAGCAGATCGCTCCGCCGGCCCAAAGGGGACTTGCCACATGGCTAAGACTGCTTCGCTTTTCGCGGCGACGCTCACTGCTTTGTGCCTCTGCCACTCACCCGCCCACGCGCTTGCAAGTCGGGCCTGGGTCTCGGGACATGGAACTGATGCTGCCGGCTGCGGTGCGCCGACGAATCCCTGTCGGACCCTCCAATATGTGGTTACGAACATCATCGCGCCGGCGGGCGAGATCGATGTGCTCGACCCGGCTGGTTATGGCGCGGTGACGATCACGAAACCCCTCAGCATCGTAAACGATGGCGCCGGTACGGCCGGGATGCAGGCCAGTTCGGGCAACGCCGTCACGATCAACGTTGGAGCGAGCGACGCCGTGGTGCTGCGCGGCTTCGAGATCGATGGGCTCGGAACCGGATCGATCGGCATCCAGTTCAACAGCGGCGCCGCGCTGACCATCGCCAACTGCGTCGTCCAGAATTTCACTTCGGACGGCATCCAGATTCAGCCGAGCACGGGCACGATGCTCCTCACCATTTCGCAAACAACGGCCGCCAATAACGGGGGCCAGGGCGTCAGCATCGTGCCTAGGGGCAACGCCTCGGTAAGAGGTACGATAGCCGGCTCCGAGGCCCTCCACAATGGAGGGGCCGGCATCTATATGAGCGGCGATGGCACGACTGGATTGGCCACTTTCATTGAAGCCGCCAACACGAACGTCAGCCACAACGGCGCGGACGGAATTCAAGGGCAAGGCGCAGGCGTGACGTTCGCGATAACCCACATGTTCGGGACAAATAACTTCGATGGGGTCGGCAATTACAACAGCTCGACCGGAGCTGCCACAGCCTATACCTTCGGCGACAGCCGCTTCATCGGCAACCGACGTAGCGATTCCAACGCAGTCTTCACTTCCGTTTCAGGCCAGTGATCGCTGCGCCGCCACCGCCAGCCGCCGACACGCCCATGCACTTAGTAAGCGCGCTAGCTGTGACGGCGCCGGGCGTCAAAACCCAAGCGCAGTATGGACCCGGCCGGAGCTCCGGGTGGATGTTCAATACGCGGAGTCCCCCTCGGGCGTGGCGCCGATGAAATGCGCAGCCGCGACCTCACCGTGCTGACGATGGCCTGACGAAGGTCAGGCCTGCGCGAAATTCGGGAACCGCCGGGCGACGCGCGCCATCTTGTCCGGCGCGACGCGCAGCCGCAGGTGGATTCGCCCATCCTCGGCCGGCCGCCGCGACATCACTTCGGTATTCTCATAAAGCCAATGCAGGCCCTGCCCGTCGGCGCTGTCGATGTCGAGATCGATCAGAGCGCGGCCGGCGGCGAGCCGCTCTTCGATCGCCATCAGGAGCAGGTCGAGGCCTTCGCCGGTCAGCGCGGAGACCGCGATCGGCTCGCCGGCATGGCCGTTGCGCGCGGCTCTGAGCGCGTCGCGGCGATCCTCGTCGAGCCTGTCGAGCTTGTTCCAGACTTCGATCACCTTGCCGGCGCTAGGCGACACGCCGAGCTCCGCGAGAATCGCCGCGACGTCCGCGCTCTGCGCCTCGCTATCGGCATGAGAAATGTCGCGGACATGCAAGATGACGTCGGCCGCCAACACTTCTTCGAGCGTCGCGCGGAAGGCGGAGATGAGCATGGTCGGCAAGTCGGAGATGAAGCCGACCGTGTCGGAGAGGATCACGGCGCCGCCATGCGGCAGCTCGAGCGCGCGCATCGTCGGATCGAGCGTCGCGAACAGCATGTCCTCGGCGAGCACGCGCGACTGGGTCAGGCGGTTGAAAAGGGTGGATTTGCCGGCGTTCGTGTAGCCCACCAGCGCGACCACCGGATAAGGAACGTCGCTGCGGCTCGCCCGGTGTAGCGCGCGGGTCCGCTTGACGCTGTCGAGTTCGCGCTCGATTCGGATCATGCGCTCCTGGATCAGGCGCCGGTCCGTCTCGATCTGGGTTTCGCCAGGGCCGCCAAGGAAGCCGAAGCCGCCGCGCTGGCGCTCGAGATGGGTCCAGGACCGCACCAGGCGCGATTTCTGATAGGCCAGGTGGGCGAGCTCGACCTGAAGCGCGCCTTCGCGCGTGCGCGCCCGTCGGCCGAAAATCTCCAAAATCAGTCCAGTCCGGTCGATGACTTTGGCGGAAAAGGCTTTTTCCAGGTTGCGCTGCTGCACCGGCGAGAGCGCGCAATCCATCACGACAAGGCCGATATCCAGCTCCTTCGCCTTGGCCGCGATCTCGTCGACCTTGCCCTTGCCGAGATAAGTCGACGGCCGGACCTCGCTCAAATTGACGAGTTCGGCGCCGGCTATGGTCAGATCGATCGCCTTGGCGAGCCCGACCGCCTCGTCGAAACGCGCTTCCGGCGAGCGACTCCGCTTGAGGTCCTCGCCGCGCCGGCCGGAAAGATAGGGGCCGACGACGAGCGCCCGCGTGTTGCGCGCCGCCGTCTCCTCCGGGCGGCGCAGGCGGTCCTCCAGCGTCGATTTGCTCAAGTCCGGCTAAACCCTCAGCTCTTTTCGACGGCGGCCGGCTCCTCGCCCGATTCGAACATCTGGATCGGATGAGCGGGCATGATCGTCGAAATCGCGTGCTTATAGACCAATTGCGAATGGCCGTCTCGGCGGAGCAACAGGCAGAAATTGTCGAACCAGCTCACGAAACCCTGCAGCTTCACCCCGTTGACGAGAAAAATCGTCACCGAAGTTTTCGTTTTACGAACATGGTTCAGGAACGTGTCCTGAAGATTTTGTGCTTTTTCGCTGGCCATGTGCCGATTCCGTTTGTTTTGGGCCGCCTTGTTGCGACCGTGCTTCTCGTTGGGACGCTTTAGACCGACTGCATTTGCGCCTTATTCATCGAGCATATGGCGGCTTGGGTCGCGGATTTTGAGGCCCCGCCGCGGGTAACAAGTAGTATCACAGCGGCTGCAAGGCAAACTTCGGGCCATTTTCCCTTCGCTCAAACCGGCGACATTTCGGCGAAGCGATGAAATTTCTCGCGCAACGCCAAGGTCAACGCGCCTGGCCGGCCGTCGCCGATCACGCGATCGTTAACAGCGACGACCGGCATCACGCCATTGCCGGCGCTGGTTAAAAACGCTTCCCGTGCGGCGTAAGTTTCTTCCAGGGTGAAAGGCCGCTCCTCGAAGACCACGCCCTCTTTCGCCAGCAAAGCCAAAAGCGTCGCCCGCGTGACGCCGCTGAGGACCGCCCGATCCGCTTGGCGCGTCGCCAGCTTGCCGGCGGCGTCGACGATCCAGGCGTTGGTCGACGATCCCTCGGTGATCCGGCCCTGGTCGTCGACTAGCCAGGCCTCATAGGCGCCCTTCTCGCGCGCCGACTGCTTGGCGAGCACATTGGGCAGAAGCTGAAGGCTCTTGATCTCCGGACGCCGCCAGCGCTCGTCGGGCAAGGCGACGACTCTGACGCCGACCGCCGCGTTGGCCTCGCCTTTGCGCCGGTCGAGCGGTTTGGCGCTGACGACGAGGCTCGGCCGCGCCGCCGCCGGAAAACCGTGATCGCGCGGCGCGACGCCGCGGCTGACCTGAACGTAGACGAGGCCGTCGCGGACGCGATTGCGGCGGACGATTTCGCGCATGACGAGCTTGAGCGCGTTCAGGCTCATCGGCGCGGCGATGCGCAAAGCGGCGAGCGAGCGCTCGAGCCTCGCAAGGTGCGGCGTCTCGTCGATCAACGCGCCGTCCCGGATCTCGCAGACCTCATAGACGCCGTCGCCGAATTGGTAGCCGCGATCTTCGATATGGACGCTGGCCTCGCCGTGCCGGCGGTACGCGCCGTTGACGAACGCGATGCGGGTCATGGGTTTCGAGGGACCTTCGCGCGTGTCATTCCCGCGAAAGCGGGAATCCAGCGCTGAGCTATCCGCCAAGCTCGGCGGTTCTCTGGATTCCCGCTTTCGCGGGAATGACACCGGTGAACGACGAGAAGCACCGAGTTCAATCCACGCCGAGGGACTTCAACTTGCGATGCAGCGCCGAGCGCTCCATGCCGATGAATTCAGCGGTGCGCGAAATGTTGCCGCCGAACCGGTTGATCTGGGCGACAAGGTACTCGCGCTCGAAGACTTCGCGCGCCTCGCGCAGCGGCAGGCTCATCAGCTTCTCGCCGCCGACGCCGCTCGGGATCGACGGCACAAGCGCGCCGACCTCAGACGGGAGCAGCGCCGCGGTGATCTCCGATTCAGGGTCGCCCGACGCGAGGATCATCAGCCGTTCGACATTGTTGCGCAACTGGCGGATGTTGCCGGGCCAGTCGTGCGATTGAAGGACCGCCATTGCGTCAGGAGCGATGCGCCGCCGCGGCGCGCCCATCGAGGCGGCGATCTGGTCCATGAAGAATTCGATCAGCTCCGGAATGTCCTCGCGGCGCTCCGACAGCGACGGCGCGCGGATCGGCACGACCGACAGTCGATGAAACAGATCTTCGCGGAACCGCCCTTCGGTGATCGCCTCGGCGAGATCGCGGCTCGTCGAGGAGATGATCCGCACGTCGACATGGACGCGCGCCGCGCCGCCGACGCGGGTGAAATTCTGGTCGACCAGAACGCGCAGGATTTTCGACTGGGTCTCGAGCGGCATGTCGGCGACTTCGTCGAGATAGAGCGTGCCGCCATGGGCCTCTTCGAGCGCGCCGACCGAGCGCGGCTTTTCGCCGTTCGCCTCGACGCCGAAAAGCTCCGCCTCCATCCGCTCGGGCGCCATGGTCGGCGCGTTGATCACGACGAAGGGCCCTGCCGCACGCGCCGAATGGGCGTGGATGAGCCGGGCGGTCAGCTCCTTGCCGGAGCCGGAAGGCCCGGAAATCAGGATGCGTGAATTGGCGGGCCCGACGCGCTCGATGACGCGGCGCAAATTGTTGATCGCCGCGGACGAGCCGACCAGGCGATCGACCGAACCGGCCCGGGCGCGCAGATCGCTCACCTCGCGCTTGAGCCTGGACGTCTCGAGCGCGCGCTCGGCGATCAGGATCAGCCGATCCGACTTGAACGGCTTCTCGATGAAGTCATAGGCGCCAAGCTTGATCGCCGTGACCGCGGTTTCGATGTTGCCATGGCCGGAGATCATCACCACTGGCACATTCGGATGCTGTTTTTTGATGATTTCGAGCAATTGCAGCCCGTCGAGCCGCGAGCCCTGCAACCAGATGTCGAGCAAAATGAGTTGCGGGCGACGCGCCTCGATCGCGGCGAGCGCCTCGTCGGAATTGCGCGCCAGCCGCGCGCCATGGCCTTCGTCGGAAAGGATGCCCGCGACGAGTTCGCGAATGTCGTCTTCGTCGTCGACGATGAGGATGTCGGTCGCCATCAGTTCAACAATGCCCGCTGATCATTTTTCGTCTCCTGGGATTCGCCGCCGGCTGCCTCGTCGACGATCGGCAAGGTCAAGCGCACCTTGGCGCCGCGGCCGCCGTCGCCCCGTTCGAGCCCGTCGAGCAATTCGACGGTCCCGCCGTGGTCCTCCAAAATCTTGATGACGATCGGGAGGCCGAGCCCGGTGCCTTCCGCGCGCGTCGTGACATAGGGCTCCATCAGCTTGTGGCGATCTTCGGCCGGGAATCCCTTGCCGTTGTCGCTCACCGAAATGACGGCCCGACGATCGCCGTCGATCTGCAAGTCGACGACGATACGGCCCGGCCCGCGCGCCGCCGCGTCGATCGCGTCGACGCCCTCGCTGGCGTTCTTGATGACGTTGGTCAGCGCCTGGGAGATCAGTCTGCGGTCGAATTTGGAGAAGAGCGGCGCGGAGGGAAGATTGTCCTCGATGGCGATTTCGGGCCGCCCGACCCGCATCAAGAACAAAACTTGGCGGATGCAATCAACAAGGTCGTCGCGGGCCGGCAGCGCTTTCGGCATGCGCGCGAACGAGGAAAATTCGTCGACCATGCGTTTGATGTCGTCAACCTGCCGGATGATCGTCTCGGTGCATTGGTCGAAGACGTCGCGGCCTTCCTGAATGAGCTTTCCATAGCGGCGCTTGAGCCGTTCGGCGGAGAGTTGGATCGGGGTCAACGGGTTCTTGATCTCATGAGCGATGCGGCGGGCGACGTCCGCCCAAGCCGCGGTGCGTTGCGCGGTGATCAGATCGCTGATGTCGTCCAACGTCACCACCGCGCCCTGGTCGGGGCGCTGGGGATTGCTGGTCACGCGGACGTTGAGGACGCGCTCGCGGCCGTCGCGCTGCAATTTCGCCTGGCCCTGATGCAAGCGCATCCGGCTCTCGCGCGCTTCTTTGAGGATCGGCCCGACATCGGGCAAAAGGCTTTCGAGCTTGACGCCCGCCAGGTCGTTCGGCGCCAGGGGCGCGAGGAGGCGATCGGCGGCGGCGTTGCGGACTCTGATCACGCCGTCATGATCGACGCCGATCACCCCGGCGGGCACCCCGGCGAGCACCGCCTCGATGAAGGCGCGCCGCTCGTCGTTCAGCGCGTTGGCCGCGATCAATCGGTTCTGCTGCTGACTGAGCTCCTGCGTCATCTTGTTGAAGGTCGCGCCGAGATGGCCAAGATCGCCTTCGGCGCGGCGCGTCGGCACCTGAACGTAGAGATTGCCCGAGGCGACTTCGTCGGCTGCGCGGATCAGCCGGCGAATCGGCGCGACGAGCTGATTGGCGAAAGCGAGGCCAAGCCAGATCGCGGCGAGGAGCATGGTCAGCGCCAAAAGCACGAACATGATGCCGAAGCCGAGTTCGATATTGCGGCGATGCGTGTCGAAACGATCGTACGTCGTGACGACTTCGGCGGCGTCGTGCGAGAAGCTTTCGGAGAAAGGATCGATCGGCCGGCCGACATAGAGATAGCTGTCGTCGATGCCCGGAATGGCGCGCAGCGCGATAAAGACCTTGCCGTCGGCAAGGAGCAGACAGAGCGCCGCATTCTTCTTGGCGTCCTCGAAATCCTGAGCGGCCGGCTTGGCGACTTGCGTCGGATCTGAATCGCTCGCGTGATCCTCGATCTCGCCGTTCGGTTTGAGGATGAGCGCAACGGAGAAGTTGAGGAACTTGGCGCGCGAATTCAGATACGAGTGAAAGAGGTTACGGTCTGTCTGGAAGAGGTTGGCGCTTTGCGAGAGATCGGAGGCGGTCAGTTCGGCGTCGCGCAGCAGCGACCGGCACTGCGATTCGCGATAGAGGCGCGTCGCCTCGATCGTCCTGCCGATGAACGAGCGAATGTCCTCCATGAAGACCGGATTGAGGACGCGCTCCAGCGAAACCGTCGCGACCACCGCCGTCACGAGCGCGGGAACGGCGGCGACGAGCGAAAACAGCGCGACGACGCGGCTATGCAGCCGCGCGCCAGCCCGCCCCGCTCGCCGCGCCGCAATGACTTTGCGCGTCTCCAGCGCGATCAGCGCCAGCAGCACGGCGATGATCAGCGCATTGCCCGAAAAGATCGCCAGCACGACCGGCGGAGTCGGAATGACCGGCGTAAATCCGGCGAAAACGACAAAAGTGAAGATGGAAAGCGCGAGCGCGGCGACCACCGCGGCGGGCCCAAACCTGCCGACCGAGCGGTTTTCGTCGGAACGGACCTCAGCCGCGCCTTGGCCCCTGCTCTCTCGCTTCATCTGCCCCAGCAATTGACGCTAATGCGTCGAACAGGATTCGTTGCAGTCTTGCCACGTTGTTGCAAGATTGCGACAAATCAGCGGCGAAGCCAAATCTGGGGAGAAACGCCCGCCCTCAGCGGATCGAACGCATGGTCTTGAGATCGAGGTCGCGGATTTTCTTACGCAACGTGTTGCGATTGAGGCCGAGGATTTCGGCGGCCTTGATCTGATTGCCCCTGGTTGCGGCCAAAGTCGCAGCGATCAGCGGCGCTTCAAGTTCGCGCAGGACGCGATGATAGAGCCCGACCGGCGGCAGGTCGGCGCCGAACGAGCGGAACAGTTCGGCGACATGGCGCTCCATGTCCGAGGCGAAGCCTTCGCCGGCTGGCGGCGCGCTCCGCCCCGCCGCCTGGGCGACCAGCGTCGGCGTCGAGAGGGGCGCGTTGAGGCCGAGTTCGGTCTCGATCAAGGCCTCGGTGATGGTCTCTTGCGGATAGAGCGCCGCCAACCGGCGAACCAGATTTTCGAGCTCGCGGATATTGCCCGGCCACGGGTAGCGCTTGAGCCGTTCGATCGCCGCCGGCTCCAAATGCTTGGCCGGCAGGCCCTCGGCCGCGCCTTGCGCGAAGAAATGCCGCGCCAGATCGGGAATGTCCTCGACGCGTTCGCGCAAAGGAGGAAGACGCAGCGGCACGACATTGAGGCGGAAGAATAAATCCTCGCGGAACGAGCCCTGCTGAATGGCGTAGCGCAATTCCTTGTTGGTCGCTGCGACGATGCGCACGTCCGTCTTGATCGGCGTGCGGCCGCCGACGGTCGTATATTCGCCTTGCTGCAGCACGCGCAGCAGCCGCGTCTGCGCCTCCATCGGCATGTCGCCGATTTCGTCGAGGAACAGGGTGCCGCCTTCCGCCTGCTCGAAACGGCCGGCCGAGCGGGTATTGGCGCCGGTGAAGGCGCCCTTCTCGTGTCCGAACAATTCGCTTTCGATGAGATCGCGCGGGATCGCCGCCATGTTGATGGCGACGAACGGCCCGCCTTTGCGCTTGCCGTAATCGTGCAAAGCGCGGGCGACCAGTTCCTTGCCGGTGCCGGATTCGCCGGTGATCATCACGGTCAGGTCCGTCTGCATCAGCCGGGCGAGCGAGCGATAGATGTCCTGCATCGCCGGCGACCGGCCGACGAGCGGCATGGAATCGGCCTGAAGGACCTCCTCCTCTGTCTCCTTGCGCCGCTTGGGCTCGGCCAGCGCGCGGCCGACAATGCCGACGAGTTCTTTGAGATCGAACGGTTTAGGCAGATATTCGTAAGCGCCGCGCTCGGACGCCTTGATCGCGGTCATGAACGTGTTCTGCGCGCTCATGACGATGATCGGCAGATCCGGCCGCAACCGCTTGATCCGCGGCAACAGCTCGAAGGCGTTGTCGTCCGGCATCACCACGTCGGTGATGACGAGATCGCCCTCGCCGGCCGCGACCCAACGCCAAAGACCCGCGACGGTCCCGGTCGAGCGCACTTCATAGCCGGCGCGCGACAGCGCCTGATTGAGCACCGTGCGAATAGCCGCGTCGTCGTCGGCGACCAGAATATGCCCAGACGGCATTCAATCACTCCATGGACGCCATCGGGAAACCGATCGCGTCCTCAGCCTCAAAGCTCCAGTTGCGGCGCGGCGGACCGCGACGCTCCTCCTACTGCGCCTCCGACGCTCGACCGGACCGCCCTGTCTCGAGGGGCAGCAAGACGCGAAATGTCGTGCGTCGCGGGAGAGACTCGAACTCGACCACCCCTCCATGATCGCCAATCACTTTGGCGACCAGTGCAAGTCCGAGGCCAGTGCCCGAGGACTTGGTCGTCACGAACGGATCGAAGAGATGGCTGGCGATGTCGGGCGGCACGCCCGGGCCATTGTCGCGGACGCAGACTTCGAGCGGCAGGCTGACCGGATCGGCCGCGGCCTTGGTCTTGAGGCGGACGCCGGGACGATAGGCCGTCGATAGGACGATCTCGCCATCGACCCCACCTTGATCAATGGCTTCCGAGGCGTTCTTCACGAGGTTCAGGAAGACCTGGACCAATTGATCGCGCGAGCCGAGGACATGCGGCAGCGACGGATCGTAGGCCAGTTCGAAACGAATATGACGGGCGAAGCCGGCTTGGGCGACCATGCGCACATGATCGAGCACTGCGTGGATGTTCAGGCTCTCGCGTCCGCCGGGCGGCTCGTCGGAAAAGGACTCCATCCGATCGACGAGCTTCACGATCCGGTCGGTCTCGTCGCAAATCAGCCGCGTCAGGGCGCGATCTTCGTCAGAGACGGCGCTGTCGAGCAGTTGCGCCGCGCCGCGTATGCCGGACAGCGGATTCTTGATCTCATGCGCAAGCATCGCGCCCAGCGCGGTGACAGAGCGCGCGGCGCCGCGGTGAATCAATTGTCTGTCCATTTTTTCGGCAATTGACCGTTCTTGCAGCATCAGCACGACGCCGCCGTCGGTCTGCGGCAGCGGCGCAACGAAAGCGTCGACCAGACGTCCCGAACCCGTGCGCGGCGAGGAGACGTCCAGCTTATAGCCATTGATCGGCGCCTCCGCCGACATCGCCTCTTCGACGAGCTGCAGCACCGGCGAGCCGAACGGCATGAGATCAACCAGGCGGCTGCGCTGCAGCGAGGCGCGGCCCATATCGAAGAAATTCTCGGCGGCGATGTTGACCTCGCGTACGCGGCCTTCCCCGTCGATCGCGACGACCGGTTGCGGCAAGGCGTTGAGGAGCCGCATGGCGTCGCTGAAAACGTCCGGCTCGGCGCTTTGCGCGAAGACGCTGCTTTTCATGCCGCGGCCTTCGCCTCTGCGTCATCGAAAGCGGCGGCGAGCAAAGAGCGCGCTTGGTTTGCGTCCTCCGTCGTCACCAGCGCGAGACGGCGCTCGGCGGGCGCGCCGGCCTTCTCGGCGTAAGCGGAAAGATGTTTGCGCGCATGGCGCAGGCCGGCGCGCGCGCCGAACAGGATGAGCAGCGTCTCCAAATGTTCGAGCGCCGCGTCTCGGCGCGCCCCCACGTTCGGCTCGGCCGCGGCTGCGCCGCTTTCGAGCCCCGCCCCAATTTGCCCGACGAGCCAGGGCGCGCCGATCGCCGCGCGGCCGATCATGATGGCCGCGGCGCCCGAAAGTCTCAGCATCTCCCTCGCGTCTGCGAGGCTTGCGCAATCGCCATTGACGACGACCGGTATGCCGACGCTCTCCGTGACCTCGCGCACCGCCGCCCAATCGGCGCGGCCGTTGTAGAATTGGTTGCGGGTGCGGCCATGCACCGTGACCATGACAATCCCGGCCGCCTCGGCGCGGCGCGCCAGTTCGGGCGCGTTGCGGCTCTGATCATCCCAGCCAAGACGCATTTTCAGCGTCGCCGGCCTCGCCGTCGCTCGCGTCACCGCCTCGATCACCCGCGAGGCAGAATCGAGGTCGCGCATCAAGGCGCTGCCGGCGAGCGCGCCGGCGACGCGCCGGGCCGGACAGCCCATATTGATATCGATGATCTCGGCGCCGGACGCTTCCGCCCGCCGGGCCGCCTGAGCCATGGCGTCAGGATCGCAGCCGACGAGTTGCACAACATGCGGCTCGACGCCGTCGCCTTCCGCCCTGAGGCTCGCCTCAGTGTCCCCGGCCAAATAGGAATCGCAGGCGACCATCTCAGTGGCCGCCATGCCGGCGCCGAAGCGCAAGGCGATGCGCCGCATGCCGACATCGCTCACGCCCGACATGGGCGCCAGGAGCGCGCGGCCGCGGATCGTCGTAGCGCCGACGCGCAGCGCCATTTCTTGTCTGCATAAACTTTGTGCAACATGCATAATGCCCACATTCTAATCAAAAGCGTCGGTTCGGCAAGTCAGGCTTTTGGATGAGGGAGTTGACAGCCAGGCGACAGGGACGCGAGACAGGCGCTGGACCGCCGGAGCTCCCTTGTCGCCCTCGCCTAAAGTCTCGCTCATCGTCGTCGCAGCCGGTCGCGGGACTCGGCTCGGCGGCGACGAGCCGAAGCAATATCGCCTCTGCGCGGGTCGCCCGCTCATCTGTCATACATTGGAGGCGCTGGCGGCCGCTTATGAATTCGCTGCGACGACCGTGGTCATTCACCCGAACGACCAGGCTTTCTATGATCGCGCGCTGACCTTTTTGTCGACCCGCTGCGCGGCGACGATCGGTCCGCCGGCTATGGGCGGGGCGACGCGCCAAGAAAGCTGCCTCGCCGGATTGGCGGCGCAGGCGCCTCTCCAGTCTGACCTGGTCTTGATTCATGACGGCGCTCGGCCCTTCCCGCCTGCCGACTTGATCCACCGCGCCGTCGCCGCCGCGGCCGAGCATGGCGCCGCGGCGCCAGGCCTGCCGCTCAGCGATACGATCAAGGAGATCGATCACGCCGGCGTCGTCGTGGCGACGCCGCTGCGCGCGAATTTGCGCGCCATGCAGACACCGCAAGCCTTCCGTTTCGATCTGATCTATGACGCCCATCGCCGCGCCGAGCGCGACGGTCGCGGCGACTTCACCGACGACGCGGCCATCGCCGAATGGGCCGGCTGGCCGACGCATATTTTCCCCGGCGATCCCGCCAATGTGAAAATCACGGAAATGAGCGATCTTCTCGCCGCCGAAGCGCGGCTGACGGCCGAAGCGACCGACATTCGCATCGGCCAGGGCTTCGACGTGCATGCCTTCGCCGAAGGCGACGGCGTCTGGCTCGGCGGCGTCAAAATCCCGCATGACCGCGCCCTGTCCGGCCATTCCGACGCCGACGTCGTCCTGCACGCGATTGTCGATGCGCTGCTCGGCGCGATTGGCGACGGCGATATCGGCGCGCATTTCCCGCCTTCCGATGAAAAATGGCGGGGCGCGCCGTCGCGGCTCTTTGTCGAAGACGCCGCCCGCCGCGTGCGCGAGCGCGGCGGCGCGATCGCCAATATCGACGCGACGATTATCTGCGAGAAGCCGAAGATCGGTCCGCACCGCGACACGATGCGCGCCGCAATCGCCGAAATGAGCGGCGTTGCGGTCGATCGGGTGGCGATCAAAGCGACCACTTCCGAGGGGCTCGGCTTTACCGGCCGCGGCGAAGGGATAGCCTGCCTGGCTATCGCAACTGTGCGCTTGCGGCCCACGGCTTAGGCGCGAGCGCGATTCCCGCGTCGGAGAAGACGTCATGTTTTCCAGCGAGCTCATGCAGCGAGCGGGGGCCTTGATCGCTCTTTGCCGAAACAAAGCGCTGAAAGCGGCATGCGCCGAATCCTGCACCGGCGGATTGCTCAGCGGCCTCTTGACCGAGATCGCCGGCTCGTCCGCCGTTTTCGAGCGGGGCTTCGTCGTTTATTCGAACGAAGCCAAGCAGGAATTGCTCGGCGTTCCGGCGGAGACGCTGCGCCGGCACGGAGCAGTCAGCGCCGAAACGGCCCGCGCCATGGCCGCTGGCGCGCTGGCGCATGCGCATGCCGATCTTGCCGTTTCGATCACCGGAATCGCTGGGCCGGACGGCGGCGCGCCACAAAAGCCTGTCGGCCTGGTCCATTTCGCCTGCGCCGGAGCGAACGGCGCGATCGAGGCGGTCGAGCGCCGCTATGGCGCGATCGGCCGCGGCGCGGTCAGGCTGGCGGCTGTGGAGACGGCTCTCTCGATGCTCGAGAAAGCGGCGGGCGAGCGATGATCGACGGCGGCGTCAGCGCGCGCCGTAAACCAGGTCGGCTCGCGCCTCGAAGGCGGCCGCGAAGCGCCGAAAGGCCGCGTCGAACATCGAGCCCATCAAAGCCGCGAGCATCCGACTGCGGAACTGGTACGAGATGAAGAATTCGACCCGGCAGCGGGGCTGCTTCTGCTCCGGCTCGTCGTGGAACGCCCAGACATTCTCCATGTGGCTGAACGGCCCATCGACATATTCGACCAGGATTTTCAAATGCGGCCGGTCGAGCGTCACCCGGCTGGTGAAACGTTCTTTGATCGCGCGATAGCCGACCTCCATCTCGGCGACGAGCGTCTCCACGCCTTCGCCGCGCGCGAGGCGCTGTTTCACCGTCAAGGCCTTGCACAACGGGACGAAGCTCGGATAGCGCTCGACATCGGCGACGAGATCGAACATCTCGGCCGCCGAATGCTTCACACGACGCGTCGTCCTGAACGTAGGCATCGACTTCCCGCTGGCGAAACCCTAACGCCGCCGCCTAGGCGATCCGCTGCCTTACGGATTGAGCGTCATATAGGCGTAGAGCGCGGCAAAAAGGACCGCCGAAATCAACGTCGTCCACAGGGCTTTTCGGACCAGCATCGGCGCGACCGGCGCGCCCGGATCGGCGCCCTTCGGCAGATCCGGAGCGCCGCCGGCTTCATGCGCCTCGTGCTGCGATTGCACGCCGAACGGGAGGACCGCAAACAAGACGATCCACCACATCGTGAAATAGACCGCAACCGCCATCGGCGTCGACATGAGATCGCCTCCGTGGCGGCTGGCGCCGCCGATCAGGGCTTGTTCTGATCCGCCGGCGCAGGCGCGGCGGGCGCAGGCGCCGCCGGCGCTTGGTTCTTCTCGTTTTCCAGCTTCTTGAGCTGGTCGAGCACGCTGCCGCCGGCGGGCGCTTGCTGCTGTTGGCTGGTCGAAGGCGGCGTCGCGCTGTCCAGAATCGAGCGCGGCGTGCGGCTCCAGCCCGCGAGGATCGACATGATCAACGAGGTGGCGAAAAAGAGGGTCGCCAGGATCGCCGTCGCCCGCGACAGCGCATTGGCCTGGCCGCGGCCGGTCATGAAGCCGCCGCCTCCGCCAATGCCGAGCGCGCCGCCTTCCGAACGCTGCAACAGCACCACCGTGACCAGGGCGACGACGATGATGAGGTGAACGACGATCAGGAAACCTTGCATGATTTTGTCCTAAGCGCCTCCCAGGACCTTGGCGGCGCTTTGCTCTTGGCGTGTTGGAGAAATCGGGCGGCTCCTAGCATGGCGCAAGGCCAGAAGTCCATTTCTGCGGCCATCCGCCGCTGGCCGTCATTCGCCGGCCGGCGAAACCGCGATATGATCCTCTCCCCACGACGGGGAAAACGGCGCAGACCCGAGAAGGTTCTTGGGCCGGAAAGGCCATCCAATGGTCGAGCCTGTTCTGCAATGGATCGCCTCCCATCCGGTCGAAACGGCGGTGATCGCCTTAATCGTGCTGCTTTTTCTGCGTTCGATCCGGATCGCCAACCAATATCAGCGCGCGGTCGTGTTCCTGCTCGGCGCCTATAACCGCACCGCCGGGCCCGGGCTTTACATTCTGTTGCCGCTGATCGAATGGCAGGTCGTTCAGGACCTGCGCGTCGTCACCCACTCCATGGAGGCGCAAGAGACGATCACCCGCGACAATGTGCCGATCAAAATCAACGCCGTGATTTGGCGGCGGATCGTCAATCCGGCCAAGGCGGTGATCGAAGTCCGCGATGTCGGCGACGCCGTGCTGCAAATCGCCGTCACCGCTTTGCGCAAAGAGATCGGCCGTCATTCCCTCGACGATGTCCTGCGCGAGCAGGACGCGATTTCGACGGCGTTGAAGGCGTCGATGGACGAAGCGACCGAGCCCTGGGGCGTCAAGATCGAGCGCGTCGAGATGCGCAACATCGAGATTCCGCCGACCATGCAGCGGGCGATGGCGCAGGAGGCGGAGGCGATGCGCGAAAAGCGCGCCCGCCTGATCAAGGCCGAGGCCGAGTTCGCGGCGGCGGAGAAGCTGCGCGACGCGGCCTCCGTCGTCATGCAGATCCCCGCCGCGCTCGAACTGCGCCGCATGCAGATGATCACTGAAGTCGGCGCCGAGCAGAACACGATGACGATCATCATGATGCCGAGCGAGTTCGTCGAACTGGCGCGCAGCCTGACCGATGTCGCGAAGGCGAAGTGACGCGAGATGGTACTTCCCTTTTCTCCGCTTTGCAGGAAAAAGGGAACATGAATTAAACCGGACGGATTGACTTCTCCATGCGCATCGAACCCGTTTTCCTCTTCGATCTCGACGGCACGCTGGTCGACAGCGTCTATCAGCACGTGCTCGCCTGGAAGGAGGCGCTCGACGCCGAGGGGATCGAGCTCTCGGTCTGGCGCATCCATCGCAAGGTCGGCATGAGCGGCGGCCTGTTCATGAACCAGCTTCTGCGCGAGACTGGCGCCGCGATGAGCGCGGAGCGCGGCGACAAGTTGCGCCTCGCGCACGCCGCCGCCTATCGGCGCTACGCCGATCAAATCCGGCCGCTGCCCGGCGCACGCGAATTGCTGAACTGGCTTACCGAGGCCGGCATCCCCTGGGCGATCGCGACGAGCGGGCGGATGGAGACGGCGTCGGTCAACCTCGCCGCGCTCGGCGTCGACCCGGAGCGCGTCCCGGTCGTCACCCGCGATCAGGTCAAATACGCCAAGCCCGATCCCGATCTCTTCCTTGCCGCGGCGGAGAGGCTCGACGCGCCGATCGAACAGGCTTTCGTCATCGGCGACAGCATATGGGACATGCTCGCCGCCAAGCGCTGCCGCGCGCTCGGCGTCGGCCTCTTGAGCGGCGGCTATGGCCTCGACGAATTGCAGCAATCCGGCGCCTTCCGTGTCTACGAGGACCCGGCCGACATGCTGCGCCATATCGACGAGGTCGGCGGACGCAGATGACGCCGCCGCAATGCGGCGGCGTCTCGCGAGGCCGCCGCATTGCGACGAGACTTTCCGCCCGCGGCTAACCTAATGCGCCGTAACGGTGGACACGGTCCCGCTGACGTCCGTGCCGTTGGCGATCACGCTGTTATTGCCGTAACTGAAAATCGTGCCCGAGGTCGTAATCCCTGTACCGTTGCCTGTGGCTTCCGACCGAGACAGGTAGAGGACGCCGTTGAGCTGCGAGGCGAAGCCGCCGGTCGGATTGCCGTTGGCGCTGGAGCGGTCGACGACGACGGTCATCGTCGAGCTTTGAACGCCGAGACCATATTGTCCATTCCCGGAAAAGACGCTCCCCTGGACGCCGATCGTCGAGTTGACTGGGCTGGTCAAATGCGTGCCGTCGACCGCCATGCCGAGCTGCCCGTTGCCGGTCGCGTGAAGCCCGACGATCGTTCCCGAGGCTGACCCGGAGCCGACGGGCGAGATGTCGACGCCGTTGCTGCCATTGTCGCTGGCGATCGTGTCCGAAATGACGAAGGTCGTCTGGCCGCTCGGGGCGAGCTTTATTCCGTGATCGGTGAAGTTCCTGAACACCGAGTTGGCGACGACCAGACGCGCGCCGGTGTTGAAGAAGAGCCCGGCAGCGCCGGTATTGCCCCCTTCAACCGTCAGACCGCGCAGGAAAATCGCGTCGGTCGCCCCCGCATTGATCGTGATCCCGTTGCCGCCGCTGGTTGCGATAATGCCTGCCGTGCCAACCCCGTCATTGACGATGCTGATCGCCTTGGTGATGGTGATCGGGCCGTAGCCGGCCGGGTCCAGCACGTCGATTTCGCCGCCCGCCGCGACGATGTTTTGCAGAGCATACTGAATGGTGCGGCAGGGATTGGTCGGCTGGGCGCAGCCGGCCTGATCCACGCCATGCCCGGAAACCCAGGCGCGGCTGGCGGTTTGCGCCTCAGCCCCGGCCGCGCCAAGGCCGAGCGCAAGAAGAGAGAAGCCAACCGACGCTAATGAACTTTTGAACATCGAGTCCCCCCATTTGGGAGAGCGCCGGATCGCGCTCGTCCTGCCCTGAGAATAAGCAAGTCCCGGCCCTTGACAATGGAATGGGCCGCCCCGCGCGCCGTCTTCCCCCCGAAATTGCGGCCCGGGAAGGGTTTGACGCGGCGCCGCAACGTCCAAGAGACTTTGACGCGACGCCAGATCGAACTGATCGGGCGTTGTCGCCGGTTTCGAACAAACCCGCAGCGCGTTCGACTGGAGGATTGGAGAATGTCCTACGAACTGTACTACTGGCCCGGCATTCCAGGCCGCGGCGAATATGTCCGCTTAGCGCTGGAGGAAGCAGGAGCGGACTATGTCGACGTCGTGCGAGCAAAGAAAACCGGCATGGCGGCGATGATGAAGCTCCTCGACGGCAAGGGCTCGTCGCGCGGACCCTTCGCGCCGCCCTTCCTGAAGGACGGCGACCTCATCGTCTCGCATGTCGCCAATATCCTCTTCTATCTCGGGCCGAAGCTCGGCTTGGCGCCAAGAAACGAGAGCCTCCGCTTCTTCGCCCACGGCCTACAATTGACGATCACGGATTTCGTGGCCGAGGCGCACGACACGCATCATCCGATTTCGACCGAGCTTTATTACGAGGACCAGATCGAGGAGGCGAAGGCGCGAGCCAAGAATTTCATCGCCTACCGCATCCCGAAATTCATGAGCTATTTCGAGCGGATTCTCGCCGGCAATCCCGAGGGCGACAAACAGATCGTCGGCGATCGCCTGACCGATGTCGATCTTTCGCTGTTCCAGACCATGGAGGGTTTGCGCTACGCTTTCCCCCGTGCGCTCAAAAAATTCGATGGCGAATATCCCAAGCTCGCCGCGCTGCGCGAGGCCGTTCGTCAGCGGACGAACATCGCCCGCTACCTCGCCTCGGAGCGGCGCATCCCGTTCAACGAGTCCGGGATTTTCCGGCACTATCCCGAATTGGACCGCGCGCCGCGCTGACCCGCTTTTGAAGCTCCGTCGCGACGCCTGCCGAACTTTCGAGACTCAGGAGGGAAGCGATGTCCGGCGAAGACCAGATCCTCAAGCGTCTCTATGAGCGGTTTAACGCTCGCGACATGGATGCGCTGCTCGCGATGATGCGTCCGGACGTGGTCTGGGCCAATGGGATGGAAGGCGGCTATGTCCATGGCCGCGCCGGCGTCCGCGATTACTGGACGCGACAATGGGCGCTGGTCGATCCGCATGTCGACCCGATCGACTTCTCGACGGGCGAAGACGGCGAGATCGAGGTCGAGGTCCATCAGGTTGTGCGCGATCTGAAGGGACACGTTCTCGCCGACAAAATCGTCGGCCATGCCTTCCATATCGAGGACGGCTTGATCAGGCGGTTCGATATCCGCTGAATGTTGTCGTCGCCCGCTGCACGGCGATGATACAGAGCGCCCGTCTGGGGCAGTCCATCCATTATGACGTGGAGGGAAGGAATCCGGGAGCCTCCGAGGCTCCCGGTTTCCTCCGTCGCTTCGTTCGTCGCGAGGAAACTGACAGCGAAAGTCGAGCCCGGCGCTCTACAGAAACGACAGCTTCGTCGCCCTGCCCCGCTCCAGCGGCTGTAGCCTTTCCGCAAGACCGAGCGTGCGGAAGGCATGCGCCAGATCCTCGGCGCTCTCGGCGAAATGGCGCCAGCCTTCATTATGGACGGCGACGATTTTCGCCTGCGGAAAGGCGTGGGCGGCCTCGATCGCGTCGTTAGCGTCCATGGTGACGTGGAACTTGCCGCGCGGCTCGGCCGACCCGGCGTTGAGGAGGACAATTCTCGGCCTGTAGCGCCGCGCGACCTCGGCGACGCCGTCGTACCATACCGTATCGCCGGCGAAATAAAGCGCGTCGCCGGGCGCGTCGAGGCCGAGCAGGAAGCCGGCGACGTCGCCGGAAATCGGCTCGATGCCCGCCGGCCCGTGCCGCGCCGGCGCAGCCGTGACGTAGACCGCGCCGCCGCCGCTCTCGAATCTCTGGCTTCGCCACGGCTCGAGCCCGAAAGCGTTGCCGCCGAGTCTTCCGGCGCCGGCGGGCGTCGTGAAAGTCGTGCGCGCGCGGGCAAGAAAGGCGCGGCCGGCGCGGTCGAGATTGTCGAAATGCTGGTCATGGCTCAGCAGAACGGCGTCGACAGCGCCCACCTCTTCGGCCGACAGCGCCGGCGGCGTGGTCTTCTCCAAAGTCACCCCGCCCTGATAGACGCCGGGCTCGTCGAATGTCGGGTCGGTGAGAAAGCGTAGACCGGCCAGTTCGATCAGAACGGTCGGACCGCCGATGAGCGTCAGCGTCGCCTCAAAAGAGGACATGGGATTGCTCCTGCCTAAAAGAGGTCAAGTAGGCGCCTGGTCCAAGAGATGAAATCCGCAAAGCCCGCACAGCGGCTTTCCGTTTTTTGCACTTGTCGCGGAGGCGGAGCCAGGCTCCGCTTCTTCCTAGGCAAAGGAAAGGAACGCGGCATGTCTGAATTGAACAATCGCGTCGCTTTGGTCACCGGCGGCTCGCGCGGCATCGGCAAGGCGATTGCGTTGACGCTGGCGAAAGCTGGCGCAGCGATCGCCGTGAACTATCGCGAGCGCGGCGACGATGCGGCGGCGGTGGTCGAGGCGATCCATAAAACCGGCCGCCGCGCCGCGGCGATCAAGGCGGACGTCTCCCTGGGCGCCGCCGTGCGGAGCATGGTCTACGAGGTCGAGGAGCGACTCGGCCCGATTGATATTCTGGTCAACAATGCCGGCATGGCGGCGTTCCGCGATCTCGACAACATCACGGAAAACGATTTCGACCGCACGATCGCCGTCAATCTCAAATCGGCGTTCCTGTGCACGCAGGCGGTTCTGCCAGGCATGCGAGCGCGGCGCTGGGGACGGATCGTCAACATCTCGTCGATCGCGGCGCGCGGCGCCGGCGGCGTTAGCGTCGTCTACAACGCCTCCAAAGCCGGGATGGAGGGCTTGACGCGCGGCTATGCGGCGCGCCTTGCGTCGGATGGGGTGACGGTCAACGCCGTCGCGCCTGGCTTGATCGACACGGAAATGGGCAAGCCGCTGATCGAGGCGGGAATCGCCGCCCGCATCCCGGTCGGCCGCGTCGGCACAGGCGACGAGATCGCCCAGGCCGTACTCATGGTCGTCGGCAACGGCTACATGACCGGTCAAACCGTCGCGGTGAATGGCGGCGGCGCGTTCTTATAGGCTCGACGCCTCTGCATTCGATCGTGAACGCCTCGCCGAGGCGGAAATCGTCGGGGGCCGCATCGGCGAAACGGCCGTCGCCGCGGGGAAAGAATTGATGAAGCTTACGCGACGGCGCGCTTGACTTCTTCGACGGCGGTATCAAACTATTCCGATAGGCGCTGACGACGCGCCGCGCGTCGTTTGAGCGTCGCCTCGAGACACGGAGGTTTCGATGGCGCCACCGGGCATAAGCGCCGCGACAATCGCTGTCGTATACGGCCGGACGCCAGCGTAGCGGCTTTTCACGGACGAACCTCGCCGGGAGCGAGCTAAGCTCTGTCGTCCTCGCTTAGGACGAAGCCATCTGCTGAAGGGCCACGCGCTCCTCCCGGCGAGATGTTGCATTCTCTTAGATTTTTCTCGCCTCTCGCTTCGGCGAGGAAGTTCTTAAAAGAAGGCGGAGCGCCATCATTTTTTATCGGCGTCCCGATCCGATTTAGGCTCGTATTGTGCTTTAAGATCGTCGTGCTCCCTGACGAGCCGTTGGATTTCGACGTCGAGCTGAGAATTGCGGACTTGACCGCCTCGAGTTCGACAAGCGCCTGAACGGCGCGAGTCTCCGCCGCGCTCTTTTCACCACTAAAAGTCTGGATCGGCGCCCGCATCTGCTGCTCAGCGGTCATTTGCGATTGTGGAGCAGGCGCGGCCTGCGGGAGCGTTGGCGCATCGGCGGCACTGGAAGCCGTCGAAGCAAGCGTCATTCGACTGCCCACGGATGGAAGTGGTTCTGGATTTCGGAGAAAGAAGGCGAAAGGCCTCTCCTCATGGCTCGACGGCTACCACTCACCCTCGCGACGGCCCGGTGCGTACGGGCGACGTCATCCTTGGCCCCGCAGACGCAGCCTTGACCATCGCCCCGACGCTGCTTGGCTTTACACCGTGAACGGGACGATGAATTCGTTGTGACCAAGATCGGAGCCTAGGAACCATCGAGCCTAGCTCGGCAGGGCGCCTAGATGCTCGCGCCCCGATCGTGCGCACCCGGCATGCGCGACCCCTAGAATCAAAAGGGCCGCTGCGAGTGCAGCCCCGATTGCGATCACACCGAGATTTTGGCAGAGTTTCAATATATTCGGGCTGGAGGACAGGAGTTGATGGACGAAGGCTTTCACGTTGCGTGGAAGGGCCATTGCCCGATCTGCGGCGATACGACTTTTGAATCGCCGCATCGCTGGTTCCGCGATTATCTGAGATGCGTTTCTTGCGGCTCGGTTCCAAGAGAGCGAGCGCTGACAAGAGTCCTAAAGGAAATATCGCCGAACTGGCGCGAACTCACGCTTCACGAAAGCTCGCCGGCTGACATCGGCGCGTCTCGTCTCTTCGCCAAGGAATGCCCCGGCTACACTGCAACCCAATTCTTTCCTGGGGCCGAACTCGGCTCGCTGATAAATGGGGTCCGGTGCGAAAATCTCGAGAAGCAAACGTTCCCTGACGAAACATTCGATATCGTCATCACACAGGATGTCATGGAACACGTCTTCAATCCTGACTTAGCCTATAAAGAAGTGTGGCGTACTTTAAAAAATGGCGGCGCATATATTCATACTTTCCCAATTCATAAAAATCTTATAAAGAGCATACGACGCGCCTCGATTGACGATAATGGCGCAATCAGACATCTCGTCTCGCCGTCTTTCCATCTCAACCCCATCAGCGAGCACGGGTCTTTGGTCACATGGGACTATGGGTACGACATCGGCGATCTAATTGCCTCATGGGCGCCGTTCGATGTTGAGATCAGAAGGTTTAACAGTCATAGCGAGGGCATCGTCGCCGAATTTAGCGAGGTCATAATCTGTCGAAAGCGCTCGTCCTTTAGCAAGTAAGTATCTCCCGGCAAAGCCGGGGGATACTTACACTAACGCCCTCGCATAATTGGCGCTGATCGGAGCCTTTCAATGTGCCGCAACATCCGCACGCTCTTCAATTTCGAGCCGCCGGCGACCGATGAAGAAGTGCGCGCTTCGGCGTTGCAATTCGTGCGCAAGCTGAGCGGCTTTGCGCATCCGTCAAGGGCCAACGAGGCCGCGTTTGATCGCGCGGTCGACGAAGTCGCCGACGCGGCGCGGCGTTTGCTCGCGTCCCTGCGGACCAACGCGCCCGCGCGCGATCGGGCTAGCGAAGCCGCCAAAGCGCAAGAGCGCGCCCGGCGGCGATTTGCATAGACGCAGGTTCGCTACCCCCGGCGGCACACGCCGGCTATGCCGAGGAAATCGGCCGCCTTGAGACTGGCGCCGCCGACGAGCGCGCCGTCGACATTGGCGAGGCCGAGGAGTTCGGCGGCGTTGGCCGGCTTGACCGAGCCGCCATAGAGGATGCGCATCGTCGCGCCGGCCGGGCCGTAAATCTCGCCGAGGAGTCCGCGGATCGCGGCGTGCATTTCGGCGACGTCTTCGGCGGTCGGGGTCAAGCCCGTTCCGATCGCCCAGACCGGCTCATAGGCGACGACGAGCCGGCGGGGATCGGAGAGCGGGGGCAGCGAGCCGCGGATCTGGCCGCTGACCACCGCGACGGCGCCGCCCGCTTCGCGTTCAGCCCGCGTCTCGCCGACGCAGACGATCGCGATCAGCCCTTCCGCTCCCGCGGCCTCCGCTTTGGCCCGCGCCAAGGCGTCGGTCTCGCCATAGGCGTCGCGCCGCTCGGAATGGCCGACGATGACATGAGACGCCCCGGCGTCCTTCAGCATGGAAGCGGAAATGTCGCCGGTATGCGGTCCGCTTCCTCGCGGATGACAATCCTGGCCGCCCAACGCGACGGGGCCGCCGGCGAGCAGCGCGGCCGCGTCGCTGATCAGCGTCGCGGGCGGGCAGACGACCAATTCGGCCTCGCCCACCGCGCCCGCCTCCGCGGCTTTGCGCATGGCGACGATTTCGCCGAGCGAGGCCTTGAGCCCATTCATCTTCCAATTGCCGGCCACGAGCGGCCGCACGCCAGGGGTCATGAAATCCTCGTTTGGATCGTTTCCGGCGCGGCGATTATCACCCTGACGCGGCTATGCAAAGCGTCGGGCCGCGGCTAGAAGGGGCGAAATCGGCGGCCCGCCGCCTCGAGGATTTGAAGGATCAAGATCGAGCCATGCTCGAATTCATGCGTTCCGCGTCGCAGGGCTTGGTCGGCCGCGCGATCATGGCGGTCGTGCTCGGCCTCATCATCATCAGCTTCGCCTGGTGGGGCACCGGCAACCCGTTCGAGGGCTACGGAAAGACCAACGTCGCAACCGTGGGCGGGCAGGCGATTTCGGCTCAGGCTTTTCAGCAGGCCTACCAGAACACGCTGCAGCAATATCAGCGGCAATTGAGGTCGCCGATCACCAACGCCCAGGCCCATGCGATGGGACTCGACATTCAGGTGCTCGGCCGAATGATCGCCGACGCGGCGCTCGACGCGCGCGCCCATTCCCTCGGTCTCGCCATCTCGGACGAGACGATCGCGAAGACCGTCCGCGACGACCCCGAATTTCAGGATGCGGCCGGCCGCTTCGATCGTCAGCGCTTCGAGGAGGCGCTGCGCGAATCCGGCTTGAGCGAATACGGCTTCTTCGCCGATCAGAAGAAGAGATCGCTTCGCCAGCAGATCGGCCGATCGCTCGCCGGAAGCCTCGCCGCGCCGAAGGTTTTGGTCGAGGCGCTGGCGCATTTCGCCGACGAGAGCCGATCCGTGGATTACGTCGTCCTGCCGGCGAGCGCCGCCGGCGATATTCCGGCGCCGAAGCAGGAGCAATTGCAAAGCTTCTTCAACGAACGAAAGGAAAGCTTCCGCGCGCCGGAATATCGCGGGATCAATCTCCTCGCCGTCTCGCCTTCGGCTATGGCCAAGCCTGACGAGGTCAGCGACGCCGACGCGCGCGCGCTCTATGATCGCGTCAAGGACGAGCGCTTCGGGACGCCCGAAAAGCGGGACGTGCAGCAGATCGTCTTCACCAAGGACGCCGACGCCAGCGCCGCCGAAGCCAAGATCAAGGCCGGCGCGTCCTTCGACGACGTCGCCAAATCGAACGATCTCGGCGGAAAATTCGTCGATCTCGGCGAGACGACAAAGGCTGGAATCTTCGACAAGGCGGTCGCCGACGCAGCCTTCGCCTTGCCGGAAGGCGGGGTCAGCGACGTGATCAAGGGCGAGTTCGGCCCAGTCATCGTCCATGTCGCGAAAGTGGCTCCTGGCAGCGTGAAGCCGTTCGAAGACGTCGCCGCCGAGATGAAGAAGGAAGTCGCGACCCAGCGCGCCGCCGACGAGGCCCTGTCGATCCATGACAAGATCGAGGACGCGCGCGCCTCCGGCCAGACCTTGACCGAAGCCGCCAAGACGGTCGGCCTCGACGTGCGCGCGATCCCGGCGATCGACGCGCAAGGCCTCGACAAGAACGGCGCTCCCGTTCTCGCCATTCCCGACGAGAAGGACGTGCTACGCGCGGTCTTCGCTTCGGACGTCGGCGTCGACGATCAGCCCGTCTCGACGCCGGACAGAGGTTTTGTCTGGTTCGAAGTGACCAAGATCGACCCGCCGCGCGACCGCAGCTTGGACGAAGTGAAAGATCAGGTCGCCAAGCAATGGCGCGACGAGGAGGTCGCCAAGGCGCTCTCCGCCAAAGCCGCCGATATGGCGGCGAAGCTTGAGCAAGGCGCGACTTTGGCCTCCCTCGCCGAACCGGACAAGCTCGACGTCAAGAGCGCAGCCGACATTCGCCGCAGCGGCGGCGCCGGGCTGGCCGAAAACGTCGTGACCGCGATCTTTAACGCGCCGCCGAACGGCGCCGGCTCAGCCGCGATCGGCGACAGCCGTCTCGTCTTCAAGGTCACGAAGGACACGGTCCCGCCGGTCGATTTTTCCAGCGCGGCGACGAAGGCCCTGCAGCAGCGCGCCGATATCGGCCTGACCAACGACCTGGTCGGCGAATACATCGCCGCGCTGCAGAAAGAACTCGGCGTCAGCGTCAACGAGCAGGTTTTCCAAGCCGCCGCCGGCCAGACTTCATGATCGCCGGTCAGGAATATGACGAGATCGCGCGCCGCTACGAGGCGGGCCGCGCCAGCGTCGTCGTGGCCGGCCTGGTCGCCGATCTTGAGACGCCCGTCTCGGCTTTTCTGAAACTGTCGGCCGGCCGCGCCGGCAACGTCTTCATGCTGGAATCGGTCGAAGGCGGCGCGCAACGCGGCCGCTATTCGATGATCGGCCTCGACCCGGATGTGATCTGGCGCGCCAATGGCGAGCGCTCCGAGATCAATCGCCGCGCGCTGTGGGAGCCCGACGCCTTCGTCCCCTGCCCCGGCAAGCCGCTCGACGCGCTGCGTGCGTTGCTTCAGGAATCGCGTATCGAGCTGCCGCCCGACCTGCCGCCGATGGCGGCCGGCGTTTTGGGTTATCTCGGCTACGACATGGTCCGCCAGATGGAGCGGCTCGCCCCGGCCAAGCCGGACCCGATCGGCGTCCCCGAGGCGATGCTGATCCGGCCGACGATCATGGTCGTCTTCGACAGCGTGCGCGACGAAATCTCGGTCGTCACGCCGATCCGGCCGACGCCCGGCGTCGCCGCGCGCGCCGCGTACGAAAGCGCCCAAGCGCGGCTCGAGGCGATCATCGCGACCCTGGAAGGTCCGCTCGCCCATACCGCGCCCGCCGTCGACCCTTCGCTGCTGGCGGGCGAAGCGCAATCGAACACGACCGAGGCGGAATTCCGCGCCATGGTCGAGAAGGCGAAAGAGTATATCGTCGCCGGCGATATTTTTCAGGTCGTGCTGTCGCAGCGCTACACCTCGCGGTTCGATCTGCCGGCCTTCTCGCTCTATCGCGCTTTGCGCCGGATCAATCCCTCGCCGTACCTTTGCTATCTCGATTTCGGCGGTTTTCAGGTGGTCGTCTCCAGCCCGGAAATCCTGGTGCGCCTGCGCGGCGGCCGGGTCGCGATCCGCCCGATCGCCGGCACCCGTTGGCGCGGCAAGACCAAGGAGGAGGACGAGAGGCTCGCCGCCGAGCTGCTCGCCGACCCGAAGGAGCGCGCCGAGCACCTGATGCTGCTCGATCTCGGCCGCAACGATGTGGGCCGGGTCGCCAAGATCGGCACGGTCGAGGTGACGGACAGCTTCTTCATCGAGCGCTACAGCCATGTCATGCACATCGTCTCGCATGTCGAAGGCGACCTCGATCCGCGCCACGACGCGGTCGCGGCTCTGGCGGCGGGCTTTCCCGCCGGCACGGTCTCCGGCGCGCCGAAAGTCAGGGCCATGGAGATTATCGACGAATTGGAGAAGGACAAGCGCGGCATCTATGCCGGCTGCATCGGCTATTTCGGCGCCTCAGGCGACATGGACACCTGCATCGTGCTGCGCGCCTCCGTCGTGAAGGACGGGTTCATGCATGTCCAGGCCGGCGCCGGGATCGTCTATGATTCCGATCCTGCCTACGAGGATCGCGAATGCGCCAACAAGGCGCGAGCGCTGTTCCGCGCAGCCGAGGAGGCGGTCAGATTCGCGACGGGGGCGAAGCGCGGCCAGTAGATCGCGCCTGTCAATCTTTGCGCATCCCGGTTGGCCTCGCCGCGTCACGCTGACTATTCGGCGCTTGGTTCGCGAGCACGATCAAAAGGCTCGCCCCGATCACGCCGCCAAGAATCGCGCCCACGGGCATGAAACTCAGGAACACGAGCATGCCGCAATAACCCTCGAAGCAAGAAGTCTCAAACATCTTTGTCCAAATCATTCCGGCCCCGACGCCGAGCGCGCCGCCGACAAAGGCGCCGAAAAAGAAACCGAAACATCCGCTGAGCGCGCTTTGCATGAGCCCCCCTCCGCCGACGGCGGCGAAAGGTCAGGCTATCCTGCTTGTCATTTCACGGGAACCCATATTTCAAAACCGCCCGCCCCTGTTCGCGAATCGAATTTCTCGTCGTACCTTTCGAGAAGGTCCGGCATGTCGCCATGCTTTAACCCGGCCGCGGGCAACGCGTCGGCGAAGATTGCGTCGATCGTCGCGGCGATGGTCGTGATATGGCCGCCATGCGCGAAGACCGCCCAGCGCTGCGCCGGCAGCTTGATCCCGGTGAAGCCGTCGTCAAGATCGGAGAGGTCCGAGACTTCGACGCCGGCCAGGTAGAACAAGCTGTCGCCGTCGGCCGCGAGGCGCGCGGCGAGGCCATAGGCGACGGCGCCCTTCTGGCCGGGAATGTAGCCGAGATGCGGGTGAAGCGCCTGCCAGAGCGCCGGAATGCCGGCGAGGTCGTTGAGGGCGAAGCGCCGGCCGAAGCCGGCGATGAGCAATGGCCCGCGCGTCTCGATCCGCGGCGGCGGCAGGGCGACGGCGAGCTTGGGATCTTCGCGCAGCGGCTCGACCAAAGGAAGGCCGTGGAGGTCGCCGCGGCTGCGCACTGCCGCCGGCGTGACGCCGAACTGGTCGCGAAAGGCGCGCGTGAACGCCTCATGCGAGCCGTAGCCGGCCGCGAGCGCGACTTCGAGGATGTCCGGCGCGCCGTCGGCCAGCGCGTAAGCCGCGTGCGTCAAGCGCCGGCCGCGAAGATAAGCCGTCAGGCTCGATCCGGTTGCGCGGGAGAAGAGGCGCGAGGTCTGAAATCGCGATAGGCCGCAGACGGAAGCGACCTCGTCGAGCGTCACCTCGCTGGCGAAATGACTCTCGACGTACCATAGCGCTTTTTCGATCGGAGACCGCATCATTCTGTCACGCAGCTCGCGGGCCTGCCTTTCTCTGAAGCGAAGCCGAACAACGAGCTGGGCTGCTCGCCCAGCCGCGTCAAGCCGATCAATCCGCCTCCGTACCGCTCCCGATTTCACGGAGAGCGTCCGCGGCGCAGAACTTATCAAACCCGCCGCCCGAGGCGCTAATTCAGGCGACGACCGCCTCCTCGCGCTGCAGCAGCGCGTTGGAGACCCTTGCCGGCAGGCGTAGGCCTGCGTCGCTTTCATAGCGCCGCCTCACTCGGTCGAAATTGGCGTCGGGATCCGCCGTGAGTTCGGCGAGTTCGTCGAAATAGGCGAGTTGGTCGCCGGAGAGTTCGCCCGGCTTTGGCTTCGCGCCCCAGACGTCCCATGGCAGGACTTCGGCCCCGTTGAGCGCGGCAAGATCGCCGACGAGATTGCCGGCGACGAACCAGAGGCCGCGCAGTTTCGAGAACTCGATGCCGAAAGCGCCAGGGTCGAGCGCGCCGCTGCGGCATTTGCGCCAGGCGTCGGCGGCGATCAGGAATTGATCGCGGGGTACGTCGAGCGGATCGTGGCGGATCGCCAGATTGCGGGTGAAGACCTCGTCGAATTGGGTGTCGAGCAAGGCCCAGCCGCCTCGGTCGGCGCGCCAATATTCGCAGACCCAGTGATCTTCGTATTTGCCGGGGTTGAAATAGGCGCCGAACCCGACGCGCGCTCTCGCCGGCATGCCGTGCTGGCGGAAGGCGGCGACGGCGAGAAGCGTGAAATGCCGGCAGATGCCGACCAGCCGTTTTTCGGGCGGGCGGGCGGCGTCGAGCGGCCGATCATCAAGCGCAAGGATCGCGTCGATCAGCTTTTCGACCGGCCGGATATGGCTCTCGCCGCGCCGCGCGTCAGGCAGCGGACAGCCATAGAAGGGCTGCGCCACGTGCTCGTAAATCACGAGGCTCTGGATCGCGCGGGCGATCCCGGCGGGGTCCGAAGGCAAAGCGGCGAGCAGAGAAGCATGGCGGCCCGGATCGCTGAACGGCGAATGCCGAACATAAAAATCGAGCGCGCCTTGCGGCGCGCGCTGGAGATTGTCGGAGCGGGAGAAGGTCGGGGCGTTCATCGCGAACTCTCCTTGAAGGTCGTTACGCGATCATTGTGCCGTCTCGCCCGCCCCTCCATTTGATCGCGTTTGCAAATTAGGCCGGGCTCGGCGCTGTGCGGAGCCGCGCCTCGGGGAACGGCCTGAAGGTCATAGCGATCAGCGTCGCGCCGATTCCCATGCCGAAGCTGCCGATATAGAGCCACCCGTAATTGCCGGTCACATCGAAAATCCAGCCGCCGAGAAGCGGGCTCGCCGCCATCCCTAAACTGCCGGCCATGGCGGTGCCGCCGATGATGGTCCCCATCATCTTCAACGGAAAGTTCTCGCGCGCGATCACGGCGTAGAGCGGCATCACGCCGGCATAGGTGAAGCCGAAGACGACCGCGACGGAGTAAAATTCCGAAAGGCTATGAGCGAAATAATAGCCCAAGGCGCCGAACGCCTGGACGAGCAGGCCGGCGACGAGGACCCTCTTGGCGCCAAACTTGTCGCCCAGCACGCCGAAACCGAGGCGGCCAGCCAGACCCGCCAGGCCTTCCATGCTGTAGATGGACACCGCGGTCATCGCCGGAATGCCGCAGGTGATGGCGTAGCTGACCGTATGGAAGATCGGCCCCGAATGGGTGGCGCAGCAGCAGAAATTGGTCAGCAGAAGGATGATGAACTGAGGCGAGCGCAGCGCTTCGCCCACAGACATTTCCGCGCCCGGCTCCGCCTCAGCGGCGAGCGAGCCGCCCGCGAGAGCGGGCGGACGGCGCACGAGCAGCGACGCGGGGATCATCACGGCGGCGACGATCGCGGCGACGATCAGCAGCGTCGTGCGCCAATCGTGATGAGAGACCAGCCAGGCGACGATCGGCGACATCGTCATCGGCGCCATGCCCATGCCGGCCGAGACGAGCGACACGGCCAAGCTTCTCTGTGTTTCGAACCAGCCTGTGACGGTCGCCATCATCGGCGCGAAAATCGCCGAGGCGCCGGCGCCGACGACGAGGCCGAACGCGAGTTGGAACGCGAGCAATGACGGCGCGACGCTGGCGAGCGCAACGCCCGAGGCGAGCAGGCAGGAGCCCGCGAACACGACCATCCGGGCGCCTAGACGGTCGGTGACCGCGCCCCAGAACATGCTGCAGAAAGCCATCGCCAGAAAGCCGATCGTCATCGCGCTGGATATGCCGGTGCGCGACCAGCCGGTCGCCTCGGTCATCGGGGTGAGCAGGACCGGCAGCGAGAACATCGAGCCGATGGCTACGCAGCCGATCAACGCGCCCGCGGCGACGATCACCCAACGATAAGAAGAATTCATGACCGAGCCTCTCTTTCCTGGCGGGACCCGCGCTAAGGACGTTCGAGGTCGCCGAAAATCGACACCCAACAATGATTTTTTCCGGAGGCGAATCCCTTCTCCCCGTGACACGGGGAGAAGGTGGCGTGCAGCGCCGGATGAGGGGCTGCGCAGGACTCGAAAATCAAGCGCCCTACGAAGCGCTAATCAGCAAGCTCAGCGCAGCCCCTCATCCGGCCGTGCTACGCACGGCCACCTTCTCCCCGCAAGCGGGGAGAAGGGATTGCGCCGCCTCACCGGATCGGCGGGGCGTATTGCAGGCCGCCCTTATTCCACAGCGCGTTCAGGCCGCGCTTGATCTTGATCGGCGAGCCTTCGCCGACATTGCGGTCGAAAATCTCGCCGTAATTGCCGACATGCTTGATGATTCGATAGGCCCAGTCATTGGTCAGGCCGAGGCCCTTGCCAAAATCGCCTTCGACGCCGAGCAGGCGGCGAATGTCCGGATTGTCCGATTTCAGCTTCTCGTCGACATTGGCCTGGGTGACGCCGAGCTCCTCGGCCGTGAGCAGCGCGTAATGGGTCCATTGCACGAGCTGGAACCATTGCACGTCGTCCTTGCGCACCGACGGGCCTAGCGGCTCCTTCGAGATGATTTCGGGCAGCACGATGTTGTCGTCGGGGACGGACAGCTTGAGCCTTTCGGCGTAAAGCCCTGACGAATCGGTCGTATAGGCGTCGCAGCGACCGCTGTCATAGGCCCGCACCGTCTCTTCGTCCGTGGCGAAGACGACCGGCTCGAACTTCATGTTGTTTGCCCGAAAATAGTCGGCGAGATTGAGCTCGGTCGTCGTGCCCTGCTGCACGCAGATCGAGGCGCCGTCGAGCTGCTTGGCCGAGGCCACGTTCAGCTTCTTGCGGACCATGAAGCCCTGGCCGTCATAGAAATTGACGCCGGTGAAGAACATGCCGCCGGTCTCGCGCGACAAGGTCCATGTCGTGTTGCGGATGAGCACGTCGATCTCGCCGGAGGCGAGAATGGTCGGCCGATCCTTGGCGTTGATCGGCAGGAACTTGACCTTGGTCGGGTCATTGAAGATCGCCGCCGCGATGGCGCGGCATTCGTCGACGTCGAGGCCTTTCCAGACGCCCTTGTCGTCGGGCAGACCGAATCCGGCGAGGCCGGGATTGGAGCCGCAATTCAAGACGCCACGCTGTTTGACTTGATCGAGCGTGCCGGCCTCGGCGGCCGTCGCCGTCATGCAAGCCAGCGCCGCGCCGGCCAATGCGGCGATGAGATTGTTCATTGAAATGGCCTCCCGAAAAGTGATCGCGCCGGCGATCCTATGCGGGCGGGCGCGGCGGCGAAAGAGGCGGCGCGGATTGACGCGCGGGCGAGCCCTGGCCAATTTGCCCGCTCGAGGATCGGGAGACCCGTTAAAAGACATGACGAAGCTCACGCCAGCCGCCAAGAAGAAATTGCGCGCCCGTTCGCGGCTCGTTCACCTCGGCCGCGACGCCGAGGCGTCGCAGGGCTTCGTCAATGTCCCGCCCTATCGCGGCTCGACCGTCCTCTATCCCAATGTCGAGACGCTGAAGAACCGGAGCCAGCGCTACACCTATGGCACGCATGGCACGCCGACCACCGAGGCTTTGTGCGAAGCCTGGACCTCGATTTCCGGCGCGGCCGGAACCGTTCTCGTCCCGTCCGGCCTTGCGGCGATCATCGTCGCCATGACGACGGCGCTCAGCGCCGGCGATCATTTCCTCGTCACCGACGCCGCATACCAGCCGGCGCGCGTCTATTGCGATACGATCCTCAAGCGGATGGGCGTCGAGACAACCTATTACGACCCCGCGATCGGCGCCGGGATCGAAGCGCTGATGCGCGACAATACGCGCGCGGTCTTCGTCGAGGCGCCGGGTTCGCAATCGCTCGACATGCAGGACGTGCCCGCGATCGCCGCCGTGGCCAAGTCGCGCGGCGCTTGCGTGGTCATGGACAATACCTGGGCGACGCCGCTGTTCTTTTCGCCGCACGCGCATGGCGTCGACCTCGCCGTCGAGGCGGGGACGAAATACCTTTCCGGCCATTCCGATTTGCTGCTCGGCCTGGTTACCGCCAATCAGGAATGGTTCCCGCGGCTTCACCGTACGGTCGATGCGCTGGCGATTCCGCCCGGTCCCGAAGACGCGTTCCTCGCCTTGCGCGGCTTACGCACCATGGAGCTGCGCCTGAAGGAAGCCGAGCGCCAGGCGCTGAGCCTCGCGCGCTGGCTCAAAGAACGCCCGGAAGTGCTTCGCGTCATTCACCCCGCGCTGGAGGACTGTCCCGGCCACGCGATCTGGAAGCGCGATTTTTTCGGCTCGTCGGGCCTGTTCTCGATCGTGCTGAAGCCGGTTTCCGATCAAGCGGTCGCCGCCCTGCTCGACAGCCTGCAATTATTCGGCATGGGCTATTCCTGGGGCGGCTACGAAAGCCTCGTCATCCCGTTCGATTGCACGAAATACCGCACCGCGACCCGCTGGGCGCCGGGCGGCCCGACCTTGCGATTCTCGGTCGGCTTGGAGGATATCGAGGATTTGAAGGAGGACCTCGACCGCGGCTTCGTCCGCCTCGCCGCGGCCGCGTGACGGCTTCCAGCTTCTGAAGGCGTCGACGCCTCCACCCTATTCGAGGCACCTCGCGCCGCGCCGAGCTTCTTGATCCTCACCGCTTTTGTTCCGCGCCGCACATGCGACGGCCGCCTATCGGTGATTGCGGATAATGGTAGTTACGGCGTGGATAGCCTTACAACCAATACGTTTTATACGTACGGCGACAATCGCATCAACGGGAATGGAGCAGCAGACGTCGTCGGCGGTTTGAACGCGTGACGCGGAAGTCGGGATCAGTCGACTGGCGGGATGTCGTACCTTGAGGGGCTGGCGGAGGTCTCGTCTTCACGCCGTGGCGCCGCGAGCGCGGCTCAGGTCGATCTCGACTCCCGCCACGATTTCGCCCATATCGGGCGCCGGCCGCGCCGCGCGGCCCGCGATTCTCCTGGGGGACTTCAGCCATGATCCGCTCCGCCTTCATCGCCTTGGGCGTTCTCGCCCTGCTGCCCGGCTTGGCCGTCGCCAAGACGTTTCCCGTGCCGGCGGACGATCCGATCGCCACCGTCTCCATTCCTGATTCGTGGAATCCGGAGACCTATGAGGGCGGCGTCGAGGCGACGTCGGAGGACGGCAAAATCTATGTCGCGATCGAGCAGGTTGCGGCCGACGACGTGAAATCGGCGACCGAGGAGGGGATCAAGTTCTTCGTCAAGCAGGGCGTCGACATCGACGCAAATTCGATGAAGACGAAGCAGATCAAGATCAACGCTCTCGACGCTTTCGACATCACCTTTACCGGCAAGGACAAGGATGGGCCGGCCAATATCAGCCTGACGCTGGTCGCGACGAATTCAAGCGGCAAGTTCTTGCTGCTCTATTACTGGGGCTCGCCCGAAGGCGAAAAAGCCAATCTCGGCGACCTGAAGAAGATTTCGGACAGCATTCAGGCGACGAAGTAAGGTCGCCAGAAGCCGAGGGGCCGAAAGCTACGCGCCGCTAGTAAACGCCCTCCGTCATCTGCGAGGAGCGAAGCGACGAAGCCATCCACTCGTAAGGCTCAGCCCGAGGAGCGGATTGCTTTGCTTCGCTTCGCTCGCAACGACGCGGAGCGGCTGACCGCGGCCGTCGCAATCAGTAGTAGCGCTTGAGCTCGGCTTTGCGGGCCGCCTTGCGGGCCTTGCGCGCGGCGTAGCGGGCGTCGCGCTCGGCCTTTTTCTGGGCTTCGATTTCGGCTTTGCGCTTGGCCTCTTCCTGGCGCTGCAGCTCGCGGAGCTCCTCCTCCGCCCGCCGCGCCTCGGCGGCGAGCCGTTCTTGCTCGAGCCGCTCGGCCTCGCGCCGGCGCTCCTCCTCGGCGAGCCGCGCCGCCTCTTCCGCCGCCTTCCGGGCGCGCTCAGCGGCGCGCTCCGCCTCGCGCGCCTCGCGCGCCTCGATTATGGCGCGGCGCCGCTTCTGGCGCTCGACATATTCCGGGTCGTCCGGATTAAAGGGAGGCTTGCTGAGGAATTTCGCTGCGAGGGCTTTTTTTGCTTCGGCCGCGGCCGTCTGTCGATCTTTGAAGTTCTGACCAAAAAAATTAGGCATCGTTCCTGGTCTTGGCGTGAATAAGCGGCCGGCTCTTGCCACAGCGCCGAGCGCTCGACAACCCATGACGCCGCATTGCTGAACTGTCGGCCACGCACAAACGCGCGCCTTGGCCGGCAAGGCGGCGTCGGCTCAAACGGATGCCGCGGAAATAGGCCGCCTGCCGCGATTTTAAAGAGATCCGCCGAAAGCCGAACCTCAGGTCAAATGAATGTGATCCGCAGCGCCGCGGCGGCTTTTCGATTCGGCCATGCTACGGCATCTTCAAATTCGGCTTGCTTCCGCGCCGATCCGCGAGCGTCATAAGCGTCGGGGCCTCTGCAATGCCGGACATCGGATCGACGCTGTTTCTGTTCGTTCTGTTGTGCGCCGCCGCCGCGATCGGGTTTTGGATCAACGGGCGCCTGTCGGAGGACCACCGGTCGCGCGATTCGATCGAGCTGATGCAGCTCGCCCTCGGTCTGCTCGTCACCTTCACCGCGATCGTCCTCGGCTTGCTGACGACGTCGGTCAAGGGCGGCTTCGACGCCGCTTACGCGGCGCGCAGCGCCTATGCCGGCCAGCTCGCCCAATTCGACCGCTGTCTGCGCGATTACGGCGCCGACGCTCAGCCGATGCGCGACGACTTGCGCCGCTACACCGCTGCGGTCATCGCCAGCACCTGGCCTTGGGAAAAGCCGCCGACCGGCGTGACCTACCCGGCGACCGCGAATATGCCGCTCACCGGCGAAAGCTCGGTCCTGGCGGCGCTGATCGACGAGATCGGTTACAAGCTCCATTCGCTGCAGCCGGGCGACTCGCTCCATCGCAATCTCGCCGCGGCCTGCGATCAACAATTCGCCGATCTGCTTCAGCGCCGCTGGGCGGTGATCGAAGGCGTCCACGGCTCGATTTCGCCGCCCTTCTATTGGGTGCTCGTGTTCTGGCTCGTCATTCTCTTCGCCAGCTTTGGCCTGAGAGCGCCGCCCAACCGGATGAGCACGACGATCATCGGGCTCTGCGCGCTGTCGGTCACCGTCGCAGTGTTCGTGATCCTGGACCTCGACCTGCCCTATGGCGGCCTTTTCGGCATCCCGAGCGATTCGATGCGCAACGCTCTGGCCGATATGATGCGGTGAGGCCCGCGCGGCGCGCGAAGCCGCCGGAACTCCACGACGGCTGCGGCGTTTTTACGTCGGCTGAACGGCGGAATCGAGGAAGAGCGATGATCAAGAGCCTGAGCGTTGCGGTCGCCTTTGTCTCGGCGAGCCTCGCCATCCTCCCGGCCGTCGCCGCCGATAACGACACGTCCAACCCGCCGGCGAATTCGGCCAGCCCGTCCCAGCCGCCCAATCCGCCCGCGCCGGCCAATTCCGCTCCGGCTCAAAATCAGACGCCCGCCACGCCCGAACAACAGCCGTCCAACGCCAATCCGCCGCCGTCGAATCCGAGCGCGCAACAGAATCCTCCAGCGGCGACGCAGCCCTCGCCGCCGTCCAACGCCAATCCGCCCGCAACGACGACGCCGACTCCGAGCGGCGAGAATGCGCCCGCCGCGGGTCAGAACGAGCAAAAATCGGCGCCGCCTGCGCCGAAAGCGTCCGCTCCATCGACGCCGTCGCCGGCGCATCGAGCCGCGCCGCGGCGTTACCGCCATTACCACTCTCACTATTGGCGGCCCTGGCTGCATCACCGCTATTGGCCCTGGCCCCGGCCGCGGCATTGGGTCCGGCATCCGCGAGAAGAGCACGAGCCGATTCCGCGCTATTGACAGCAGGCGCGGCCAACGCCGACGGAAGAGTTCCGGCTTTACGGTCCCCCCCCCCGTCACGAGCCGCGCCGTTTTGAGCGAGCGGTGGCGACCCCGGCAGGGCTCGAACCTGCGACCTGCCGCTTAGAAGGCGGCTGCTCTAATCCGGCTGAGCTACGGGGCCGTCCGTCAATGCGTCCAGGGCGCGACGCGATTGGGCCGGAAATTGTCCGAATAAGAAACGATCCTGCGCGGCGCCGGCTTCGGCTCCTCGACGCGATAGGCGATCCCCTGGCGCTGAGCGTAAGCGATCGCCTCTTCCCTTGTGTCGAACCACAGCTTGACCTGGGATTTCATGTCGGTCGAGCTCGTCCAGCCCATCAGCGGCTCGATCTGGCGCGGCGCCTCGGGCTCGTATTCGAGCAGCCACTTGTCCTTGGCCTGGCCCGATTGCATGGCGGTGCGGGCCGGCTGATAGATTTTTGCGGTCATCGTCAGGTCCAACGCATGCTTTATGAACTGCTCGTGGTCGGGGCAGCAGGATTCGAACCTGCGACCTGAAGTACCCAAAACTTCCGCGCTACCGGGCTGCGCTATGCCCCGATTATAGGTAAATCGCCTGTTTCCTTTAGAAAATGGTCGCCGCTAGCACGGCGGTCCATCGTCGCAAAGGGCGCACCGGACCGCTCCGGACGTTGGACGTCCCCGACAGATTCCCATGCGCCCAGAGCCGATAACATGAGGCGTCCGCGCCAGCAATCGCTCCGTGGAGCGACGCGCCGACTCGCCCGGCAGCAGCTCGCCTAAAGCATTCCCTCGGCCTTGAGCGCGCTGGTGAGCCGGCGCTGGGCCGCCGCAAGATCAAAATGGGTCGCCCGGCCCCGATCGATCGTCGCAAGGGCGTCCAGGGCCGAATCCCAATGTTCGGCGGTCTGGCGGTCTTGGGGGAGCGACGCGATCATCTCGATCGCATCGTGAACCGTTTCCAGGCGGCGGCCGTCCTTCAACACGAGCGGCGCCTGAAGGTGGTGCGTCCACATAGCCGCCTAACGCGCGAGCGCCGCGGAAGGCGCCATCGGCCGTTCAGATCGCCGATTCGCGTCTAACGGCGCATGGGCAAATTCCGCGCATGCCGCCGCCTGGGCGCGAACCTTGGTCAATCGGCCTGACCTGAAGGCGGCTCTCCGCCACTACATCGGTCGATCGGCCTGACCCGAGGCCAAATGTCTCGCCTATGGCCGCGCGCCGGATGGTCGGCTCCGCCGACTTGAAAACGGAGCCGACCGAGCAGCGCGGGCGGTTGGAGATGGGATCGCGCGCCGCCCGATCACTATTGACGGTCTGATCGGCGCGAGCCTAGCCGTGAAGCCCGAGACTTGGCCGCCGCGCGGCGGGCGCCCCGACGAGCAACGCTTCGCGCAGGGCGTCGAGCCGCGCCGCCGCCGCCCGGATGTCGAAGCGCGAGGCCGCCCGCGCCGCGCCGCGCCGCTGCAGATCGGCCCGCCTTTGATCGTCCTGCGCCAAGACGACCAGGGCCTCCGCCAACGCATCGGGCCTGACCTTCTCGACGACGACGCCGCAATCGGCGAGAATTTCGCCGGATCCGCCCGAGGCGCTGGAGACGACCGCGCAACCGGCCGCCATAGCCTCCAGAGTGGTGCGGCCGAACGGCTCGCGCCACAGCGCCGGAGTCGCCGCGATTTCGGCGCGGGCGAACAGCGCCATGGCCTCGTCGTGGCGGATTTGGCCCAAAAGAGTCAGGCGCTCGCCAAGCGCCGCGATTTCGCCTCGGAGCTCCCTGGCGAGCAAGCCGTTCTTGTCCTCGCCGGCGATCGCCAACCGCCAATCCGGAAGTCGCGGCGCCGCCAGGGCGAAGGCCTGGACGAGTTCGACGACGCCCTTATCGCGGACGATGCGGCCGACGAAGGCGATGATCTTCTCTTTGGCGAGACGCTGGATCGCGTCGATCTCGAGCCCATTCGGAACGACGTGAACCTTGCCGGAATCGCCGCCCAGCCCTTCCAGGAAACGACCGCGGACGAATTCGCTGACGCAATAGATCGCGTCCGCCGCGGCGAGAACGCGGCGACGGTCGCGCGCGCCGCGCGTCCCCGCCATTTCCTGCGGATCGTTGTGCAGGAAAAGCGCAAGTTTCGTCTCGGGGAGCAGGCGGCGCAGCCCGGTCAGAATGGTCGGCCGATTCTGCACTTCGACCAAGGCGACGCCCCGCTCCTTGGCGAACAAGGCGGCGGCGCGGGCATAAGCGACGCGGTCGCGCAAATGCCAGCGCCGCCAACCGGCGAGCTGCTGGAACGGAACGTCGTCGAAATCGCAAGGCGCCGTACCGAGAATAACTGTTTCGGAGCGAAAACGGCTGAAACGGGTGAAATCCCGCAGGCTCAGCGCCACGGCGCCCGATTTGCGCTTCGAGAGGACCTCCCGGACCGGCAAAAGAACGGCGATGCGAGCCGGGTCATCCATCGCCGCTTCCGCGCGGCCGAAACGACAGGGTCCAGCCGAGGACGAGAAAGAGGGGCGCGGCCGACCAGCTCGAATAGAAGCTTGTCGTTGTGGCCAGAGGCCAAAAGCGCAAGGCGAGACAAATGGCCAGAGCCGCGAAAACGAGATTGTCGCGATTGGCGGGCGCGGCGCGGATCACGGCGGCCAAGGCGAGCGCCGCAAAGGCGCAGTAGAGCGCAAAACCGATCGCGCCGGTCTCGGCGAGCCATTGCAGGTAAATGTTGTGGGGATGGCCTTGGCAGCGCTTGAACTCGTCAGGCCCGACCAGCAAGGGCCCGTATTTATCCTGCAGGCAAACCGCCTGGTAATTATGCACCCCGACGCCGACGGCAGGATGGTCGCGAGCTATGTCGAGCGCGCTCTTGAATATGACGCCGTAGACGGACTCGCCGACGCGGCCGAGAACCGTCTCGGTCGTCTCGACCTGGCGGTGATAGAGTTCTGGGCTGAAATAGAGCAGCCCGGCCAGGACCAGCGCGACCGCCGGCGCGGCGATCAGCAACGCCTTGCGCGCGCGGGCGGCGATGACGCCGAACAGGACGATCGCGGCAAGGGCCAGCAGCAAGGCCATACGATCGCCGCTGAGCAGAACCGCGGCGAGCGCGATCAATCCGAGAACGAGCGCCGATAGAGGCCGTCCCTTGCTCCACAGGCCGGCGACCGCCGGCAGAAACAGCCAGCCGATCTCGGCCCCGACTCCCGGCTTATGAAAGACGCTGGTCAGACGATGCGGCTCTTTCGGCCGACCGATCACGTCGACGCCGACCGCGTATTGCAGCAAGCAGTCCAGCGAAAAAAACGCGATCGTCGCGACCAAGGCCCAGAGCAGCCGCCGGCGCGCCTCCTCGTTCGGCAGGATCCACGTCGCGAGCGCGGCGGCGTAGACGGCGAAATGGATCCATTGCAGCGCCGTCAGGATTCCGGTCGCGGTCGGCTCGATCAGGAGCGTGCGCAGGAAGGCGTAAGCCCAGAGGGCGAGCAGGGCGCGCAACCAGCCGCTCTTGAGCCAGGCCCAGTCCCGCTCCCGCCAGCTATGGGCGAGAAACAGCAGGCTGGTCAGAATCACGACGGGTTCTTGCGCGCTGACGATCAAGGCGAGCGGCGAGACAATCGCGATCGGCTCGGCGATGCGGCGCAGGTCGAGCGCCCGCCAATCGAGCGAAAAAAGCCGCGAGCGAGAATCCGTTCGCCCCGCTGCGCCGGCCATATGGCTCCCCTTGCCGCTGCGCCCGCCTTTCGCCTTTGCGAGCGACGGCTCTATCGCAGATGGGTCGCCGATGTTCAAATGCGGCCGACTGCCGCGCCGGCCGTGGACAATCCTGGTTTTCCGGCTATGGAGGCGCGCCCGACTGGATTCGCCTTGTTCGCCATCGTCACGCAATGTTTCGGCCCCGACCTCGGCGGCGTCGAGGCGCTGATGACCGGTCTCGCCGACGCATTGGCGGCGGCCGGCGAGCGAATTGAGGTCTTCGCCGACCGCGCCCACTCGGCCGGGCCCTTCGCGCGGCCCTATCCGGTTCAGCGCTTCGGCCTTGTCCGGCCGGTGCGCCGGCGGATGAAGCGGCAGGCCATCGCCGCCGCGGCCGCGACGCATGACTTCACCGGAATCTTCGCCGATTCTTGGAAGAGCGTCGAGGCCATCCCGCCGCTGGACGCGCCGATCGCGGTGCTCGCCCATGGCATGGAGCTGCCGCGTGACGCTTCGCCACGCAAGGCGGCGCGGATCGCCGCCGCCTTTCGCCGGGCGCGGACGATCGTCGCCAATTCGGCTTATACGGCCGAGCTGGCCCGCCGCTTCGTCAATGGGGGCGCTCCGCCAATCCTCGTCGCGCCGCCGCCGATCCCGCCGCAAGTCGAGCCGACGCCGGAAGCGCTCGCCGCGATCGACAAGCTGATCGCCGGTCGCGGGCCAGTTTTGGCTACGCTCGCCCGGCTCGAGCCGCGCAAGGGCGTCGACGCGACATTGCGCGCCCTGCCGGCGATCCTCGGCGCCTTTCCTCAGGCGGTCTATCTGATCGGCGGAGCCGGCCCCGACCTTGTCCGCCTGCGCCGCCTGGCCGCGGCGGCGGGCGTCGCGAAGTCGGCTCATTTTCTCGGCCGGGTCGACGAAGCGCACAAGGCGGCCCTGCTCGCCCGCGCCGATCTGTTCGCTATGCCGACGCGGCGCGAGGGCAATTCGGTCGAAGGCTATGGCATCGCCTTCATCGAGGCCGCCTGGCGCGGCAAGGCCGCCCTCGCTGGCCGCGCCGGCGGCGCCTCGGATGCGGTCATCGACGGCGTCACCGGGCTTATCTGCGACGGCGACGACGATCTGGCGGTGTTGGGCGCGTTGCGCCGGCTGCTGGAGGACGAGGCGTTGCGAAAGAAACTCGGCGCTGCGGCTGAGAAGCGAGCGCGCGCCGAGCTTTCCTGGCCTGCCGCCCTGCCCCGCTACTTGGCGGCGCTCGGCCGGTAGCCCGGCGCAGCCGCGTTGGCGCGCTCAAGGTCATCGGACGCCTTACCGGCAATTAACTCGCCGGCTTTAACCTGACCTCTCGACCAATTGCGGGCTCGGCCGCTCCAACTCGGGCATCGCCGATGAGTGCGTTGGCTTCCAAGGCTTGGGCCGCGCTCGGCGAAGCGGCGTGGCTGAACGCCGAGCGCGCGCGCGTCTATACGCGCATTCTGTTCGTCTTGAGCCTGGCGGGCGCGCTCGCGTGGATTGCGCTTGCGCAAGGCGGAATCGATCGCGAAGGCAAGCCGCTCGGCGCCGATTTCTCGAGCTTTTGGACGGCCTCGCAACTCGTCCTCGAAGGGCGGGCGGCGGACGTTTACAGAGTCGCTGCGCATTGGAGCGCGCAAAAGGCGCTGTTCGGTCCGGGTATCGGCTATTCCGCCTTTTTCTACCCGCCGCCTTTTCTCCTGATCTGCGCGCCGCTCGCGGCGCTGCCGTATTTCTGGTCGCTCGGCGTTTGGCTGGCGGCGACCGGCTACGCCTATTGGCGCGTCGTGCGCGCCTATGCGGGCCCTCGGGTCGACGCATGGGCGATCCTTGCGTTTCCTGCGGTTCTCATCAATGTCGGGCACGGCCAGAACGGTTTCCTGACCGCGGCGCTGGTCGGCGGCGGCGCATTATTGCTCGACCGGCGCCCGATTCTCGCCGGCCTCTGCCTGGGCGCGCTGGTTTATAAACCGCACCTTGCGCCCATGATTCCGATCGCGCTGATCGCCGCGAAGCGATGGACGGCGCTCGCCGCGAGCGCCGCAACGGCGCTTGGCTTCGCCGCCGTCTCGTGGCTGGCGTTCGGCGAAACCGCTTGGCGCGGCTTCTTCGCCGCCGCGCCGCTGGCCCGCGCGGCGCTCGAGCGCAACCTCGTCGGCGACGAGAAGATGCAGAGCGTCTTTGCGGCGGTCCGGCTGTTGCACGGCGATCTCGCGCTCGCCTACGCCTTGCAGGCCGCGGTCGCAGTCGCCGCGGCACTTTGTCTCGTCGCGCTCAATCGCCGCCGCGGACCCGTAGAAGGGCCGGCGATAGCCGCAGCAGCTTTGCTGGCGAGCCCGTTCTTGCTCGATTACGATCTTACCCTCCTCGCGATCCCGATCGCCTGGCTGGCGCGCGACGGCGCCCGGACCGGCTTTGCGCCTGGCGAGAAGATCGTACTCGCCTGCGGGTTCTTGCTGCCGCTTTGTTCGCGCGTGATCGCAGGCTTGGTCGGCGTCCCGGTCGCGCCGCTCGTCATCGCGGCGGTGTTCTATTACGTCGCGCGCCGCGCCGCGATCCGCGAATCCTCTGTCGCGAGCCGAGACAATCCATGGCCGCGGGTTACGGCCCCGATTTGAGAGCGGCGGTCGCTCCGGAGCTTATCGCCGCCGCTGCGTTGTCGAGGCCGTAGGAATTGCGCTTACCCGCTCGCTTTGCCCTCGGGCAAATTCAACCGTAGATGCAGCTCGCGCAATTGCTTGGGCGTCGCCGGGGCCGGCGCGCCCATCAGCAAGTCCTCGGCGCGCTGGTTCATCGGAAATAAAGCGACCTCGCGTAGATTCTGCTCGCCGGCGAGCAGCATGACGATGCGGTCGATTCCGGCCGCCATGCCGCCATGCGGCGGCGCGCCGTATTGGAAAGCGCGATACATGCCGCCGAAGCGCTCCTTCACCGTGTCCTCGCCATAGCCGGCGATCTCGAACGCCTTGACCATCGCTTCCGGGCGATGGTTGCGGATGCCGCCTGACGCAAGCTCATAGCCGTTGCAGGCGATGTCGTACTGGAACGCCTTGATCGTCAGCGGATCCTGGCTTTGCAGCGCTTCGAGGCCGCCTTGCGGCATCGAGAACGGATTGTGCGAGAAGTCGATCTTCTTCTCGTCCTCGTTGAACTCGAACATCGGGAAATCGACGATCCAGGCGAATTCGAACTTCTCTTCGTCGATCAGCTTGAGCTCCTGGCCGATCTTGGTCCGCGCCAGGCCAGCGAACTTGCCGAATTTCTCCGGGTCGCCCGCGGCGAAGAACGCCGCGTCGCCGGCTTTCAGGCCGAGCTGCAGGCGGATCGCCTCGGCGCGCTCGGGCCCGATATTGTTGGCGATCGGCCCGCGCGCGCCGACGCCCGTCGCCGAAGGATCGGAAGCCTTCGTTGTTTCGTCGTTTGCGCGATCGAAGAAGAGGATATAGCCGAGCCCCGGCTGACCTTCGCCCTGCGCCCAGGAATTCATCCGATCGGCGAAGGTGCGCTGGCCGCCGCCCGGCGCCGGAATCGCCCAAACCTCGTTCTTCGGCGTCTCCAGCAGCCGCGCGAAGACTTTGAAGTTCGAGCCGCGAAAATGCGCGGAGACATCCTGCATGACGATCGGATTGCGCAGATCCGGCTTGTCGGTGCCGTATTTGCGCATCGCCTCGGCGAAAGGAATGCGCGGCCAGGGCGACGGCGTCACCTTCTTCTCCCCGGCGAATTCCTCGAACACGCCGCGGATCACCGGCTCCATCGCCTCGAACACGTCCTCCTGCGTGACGAAGCTCATCTCGACATCGAGCTGGTAGAACTCGCCCGGCAAGCGGTCGGCGCGCGGGTCTTCGTCGCGGAAGCACGGCGCGATCTGGAAATAGCGATCGAAGCCCGCCATCATCAGGAGCTGCTTATATTGCTGCGGCGCCTGCGGCAGCGCGTAGAACTTACCCGGATGGATGCGCGACGGGACGAGGAAATCGCGCGCCCCTTCCGGGCTGGAGGCGGTCAGGATCGGCGTCTGGAATTCGTTGAAGCCTTGCGCCTTCATCCGCGCGCGCATCGAATCGATGACGCGGCCGCGCAGCATGATGTTGCGGTGGAGCTTCTCGCGGCGCAGGTCGAGGAATCGATACCGCAGCCGCGTGTCCTCCGGATAGTGTTGGTCGCCGAAAACCGGCAGCGGCAGATCGCCGGCCGGGCCGAGCACCTCGATCTCACGGACGTAAACCTCGACATAGCCGGTCGGCATGTCGGGATTTTCGGTGCCTTCGGGCCGCTTACGGACCCGGCCGTCGACGCGGATTACATATTCCGAGCGCAGCTTCTCGGCCTGAGCGAAAGCGGGCGAATCCGGGTCCACGACGCATTGCGTGATGCCGTAATGGTCGCGCAGATCGATGAACAGCACCCCGCCATGGTCGCGGATGCGATGGCACCAGCCGGAAAGCCTGGCCTCGACGCCCTGATGCGTCTCGCGCAGGTCGCCACAAGTATGCGTGCGGTAGCGGTGCATGACCTTCAAGCTTCGGTGAGGAGGAACGGACCGGGTTGCTATCCGAAATCAGGGCGGCGCGAAAGCCTGCAGCCGTGGCTGTCATTCCGCGATGGCTGTCATTCCCGCGCAAGCGGGAATCCAGGAGCCGCCGCGCTTTAAAGGAGAGGCCCGCGCTGGATTCCCTGAGTTCACAAACGAAGTGCAACACCTTCTCCGGGGGGTGTTGCAATGGAAAAGGGGTATCGGCAGCTTTCATTGGAGGAGCGATGCGAGATTGCCCGACTTCAAGCCGATGGCGCC